>Ga0315289_10001604_pt1 | contig 35251 bp, 18 predicted proteins | sample YL17G11_40_MG_FD_203452 | JGI IMG/M metagenome (GOLD analysis project Ga0315289, IMG submission 203452) | Sediment microbial communities from Yellowstone Lake, YNP, Wyoming, USA - YL17G11_40 | ecosystem: Environmental > Aquatic > Freshwater > Lake > Sediment | place: USA: Wyoming | collected...
GAGACTTTCACCGGCACCCGGCCGGCCAAAGCAACATGGCGGGTATCGGCGGTTTCTTCCCATTCGGAAAGTTTTATCCCCGGGTCGGTGGAGATGACCCCGACTACTTTACTATCATATGGCACCCCGGCCGATTTCTCGACTAGCAAACCACCAGCTGGGGAAAGGGTCACCAAATCACCCGCTCCGATGGAACCATCAGTTACCTTGTAAGCTTCGGCAATATCAAAAGCAGTAATCTGGAAGCTCTTCCCCCAGAATCTGGCGGCATAAACATCCTCCCAATAGGAAGTTGAAGAACCAAGGTCTACCCCGCCAGTATAATTGGTTGCTGAACAATCTTGAGTTCCGCACTTAAAGAACTTGGGATAAAAAGGAGAGACGCCATCATGATAGGCAATGCCCGGTAGGCCATCAGAACCAATGGCGAGGCCAACCTTTCTATAATTGGCCGTAGCGGAGGAGACCAGAAGTTTGCCAACGGATGGACAAGAGGTGTTGTTACATTTTATGGCAAAAATCTGATCGCTTGTCTCATCAAAATAAGCAATCCAAGGCAGACCGTCTCCGCCAATGACAAGGGTAGCCCATTTTCCAATATCATTAGCGGAGCTGACCGTAGTAAGTGTGCTTGTGCCTGCTGAACATGTTGAATTTGTGCATTTGGCAACTTTAAGATCGGTATAAGTAAGATTATAGTAAGCGATTATTGGATAGCCATCTGTAGCAATAGCCATGGAGCTCCAAGAGCCAACAGAATCAGTACTATCAATAGTTGAAGTGACGTTTCCAGAAGAACAAGTAGTATCCCCACAGTGAATAACCGCAAGATCAAGGCCGCTATCATAAAAACTTATAATAGGCTTATAACCGTCTGCGGCTGGGCCAATGGCAATTGATGTACCCGCCTGCGCTATCGCTGCCGTGGCGGCATCTAGAACATATATGTTATAGACTGCATCACAAGAGGTGGTTGTACAATGTGCCACTTTCAGGGTAGTGCTAAGATAATAACTTATAATAGGATAAGTGTCTGAGCCAATGGCAATTGAGCTCCACCGAAGATCAATAGAAGCATCGCTATCAACCGTATAAGGTCCAAAGAAAGAGGAACAGGAAGTGTTGGCACATTTAACAACCCTTAGAGTATTTGCAGAAGTGTTGACATAACTCATCACCGGGAAACCATCGCTGCCAATGGCTATTGAAGGGTCCTGCCCCATATCACTATTGCCCACTATGGTTGTCAAATTACCAGAAGAGCAAGAAGCATCGCCACAATGGGTTATTCGAACATGGCCGTCAGAATTGTTACCATATCCTACCACCGGAAAACCATCAGTTCCAATCGCTGAAGCAAGACCTTGATTCCCAGTATAACCCACCTCCACTAGATTGTAAGGGCCTGGCGGTGTACTGGCACTGGGGGCATTAAGTGGTACCAGAGGCGCCCCAAACACATTCGTCCCCGTTGCCCCGGCTTGGTAGATGGGGTAGCGGTTGGTGCCAGCGGTAATATCATCAATTTTAATACCGTAGGCATTGGTTGCTCCGGAAAATCCCTGATTTTCTATCCACAAACCGTACTGGTTGGTAACGGCACGGGTGCCGCCACTGCCGGTGGTAGCTATCGCGTCTGCATGAAATACCGCTGAGTCGGTTATAGTTAAATTAAGCCCGCCAAGATAATGATTAAGATTCCCATGAAAAGCCGAGACCTCGGAGGCAGTAAAAGCACCCATGTTTGTATAATTTAGCATATAACTATCTATCCCATAGAGAGTTAAAGCGCCGGTGGCGGACATATTATTGACGTAAGAACAACTGTAAATATTCCTATAAGTAGCGGTAGAACCAGCACCAGGGGCAAACTGACCATAGAAATGGTTCAGCTCGGCATTAGCCGTGCCTGTTTCATTTTCATTAACATAAATAGCGCTATCTGTTTGGATGGCCCCAACATCCCCAACGGCAATATGTTTATTGAAATCAGTATCGGTATTAAACACATTCGTCCCGGTCGAATCGCTTTGGTAGATGGGATAGTTATAATCAGCCCCTGTAACACCAGTTATATAGAGACCATAGGCGGTGGAAGCACCAGTGGTATTAAGGCCAGATAGGCTAATAAAGCTGCCAACGGTGAGGACAGAACCGGTACCGGCGACAGAACCCGAAGCAGAGATAAACTGACCGTAGATATTGGCTGCGCCAGTTAAAAGAGAGCCAGAGCCCGCTGCGCTGATATAACTCCCGTAAATATTCTTGGTTGTGTCAGTAGAATTAGCCGCAGTATTATTGACAGCGGTATAAAGACCATAGTTAGTATTACCTAAAGCAACAGCATCAACTAAGGAAATGTCCAGTCCTCTCAAGGTGTTAGCCGTACCTGAAGGGCTATTGGTGAAGTTAAAATCAATAATTGATTGGGTCCCGCCTCCGGTCGGCGAAGAAGCGGCGGTAATATCAAGGGCTTCGCCAATAGTAAGAGAGGCGGTGGCTAGGGAGAGTGCGGTCTGAGTGGTGGCGCCGGAATTAAAGGTGAAGGTGGTGGCAACACCAGTGTTGCCAAGGGCTATCGCTCTAGCTGCTGCTCCGGTACCAATATTGATGTTTTGGGCAACAGCGTCATTACCAATGCTGATAATACCAGCTGAGGAATTGAGTTCCAGTACTCCAGCTGAGTCTAGTAGTAAGGTGTCAGTAGAGTTGAGTAATATATCTCCTGTACTAGTGGAATCAATAGTTACCCCGCCAGTTCCTGAATCAATGTTCACTAAAGTGGCTCCAGTAGCATTACCGATATTAATTGTCTTAGCAACAGCGTTACCAATCGAGATAGCCCCAGTACCAGAGTCAATCTCCACTGAAGTTGCTCCGGTTTCATTTCCAAGTGTAATTGCTCGAGCGGCCGCTCCGGTACCGATATTTATATTTTGGGCAACCGCATCATTGCCGATGGAGATGACTCCGGCTGATGAGTTCAACTCGAGAACTCCAGCGGAATCTAGTAGGAGAGTGTCTGTTGAATTGAGTAATATGTCTCCTGTGCCAGTGGAATCAATGGTTACACCACCAGTTCCCGAGTCAATGTTGACTAAAGTGGCGCCGGTGGCATTGCCAATATTGATGGTTTTAGCAATGGCGTTGCCGATTGAAATTGCGCCAGTACCAGAGTCTAACTCGAGCGAAGTTGCCCCGGTTTCATTTCCGATGGTTATGACTTTAGCGTTGGCGTTGTTTCCGATATTAACTGTTCCGCTAGTTCCAGAATCAAGAGTAATTGCATTGGTAGTATCTGAACTTATTGTTAGTGCTCCTGCTGCGGATAGAGTAGTGCCAAGACCAGTAATGTTATTTGAATTGAAAGCCAGTGCTGTAGAAGAGAAGTTATACTCATCACCCCCATTGACCTGGACATTGAAGGTTTTGCCGGTTAACACATTCAGGTTGAGATCGCCAGAATTATCGCGGAAAAGACCGACATCGGTTCCAGCTGGAGCACCGGTGGTTTCTTGGAACAAAAGATTGGAAAGACTAGTTAGATTATAACCATCGGCATCAATATCACTTGTCCAGGGGGTCAGAGCGCCGCCGTCATCAGTGCCACAGTTTAGGTGACCATCTGCATCAGTCTCCAAAGCAGTGCAGGTGGTGTATCCCGTAAAGGTGATCTCACCAGAGGCTCCTTTGGTTAAAACTAGGCTGGTAGTGGTCGTAGAGTTTCCAATCGTGATTGTCCGTGCCGCCGCACCCGTACCAATATTGATGTTTTGGGCAACGGCATCATTACCAATAGAGATAACGCCAGCAGAAGAGTTTAGTTCCAGTACGCCAGCCGAATCGAGTAGAAGGGTGTCAGTTGAATTGACTACGATATCCCCAGTACCGGTAGAGTCGACAGTTACTCCACCAGTTCCTGAATCAATGTTAACTAAAGTGGCGCCAGTGGCGTTGCCAATATTAATGGTTTTAGCGATGGCATTGCCGATTGAAATTGCGCCAGTACCAGAGTCAATCTCCACTGAGGTTGCTCCGGTTTCATTACCGATGGTTATGACTTTAGCGTTGGCGTTGTTACCGATGTTAACTGCTCCGGTAGTTCCAGAATCGAGAGTAATTGCGCTGGTAGTTGGTGTGCCGATGGTGACAGCACTAGCGAACATTAGATTTCCAGAGCCGTCCAAAATCGTCACCTGATTAGCGCCGGGGGATTGGGAGCCGTGAAAACCTTCGAGGGCATCAGAGTTTAAAGCATAAGAAACCGCCGCGATTCGCTGCCGCGGGGTCATTTCATCGTCGCCGACTACTTTTACACCAAGATAAAGTTCAGCATTTTCCGAGAAGAGAGTCGAAGGGATGGCCGGGTCGCCAGCGCCAGTGTCACCAAGAATGACTGAGAAAATACCATTTTGATCGGGATCGACACTGCGTGTTGCAGATTCCCATTTACAAGTATTTGCACAAGGGCTACCGGTATCGCCGCTAGTCGAGGTATAAATTCGAAAGACCATACTAGTGACCTCATCAATCGGTGTGCCTGAACCGTTGGTCAGCCGGCCTTGGAAAGAAAGAATCCGCGGTGGGGTGGCGGCGGCTAGGACATTGCCGAGTTCCTCGAAGCGCTTATTTGATTCATCTCTGGCGGGGACGATAAACCATTGGTAAACGAATAAAGCCGCAGCTAGGATCGTTACGACCCCAAGAATAGAAAGATGAACCGGCCGAGATGCCGGGTGAGCATGCCAGTTTTTATACCAAGCCGGCCGACTGAATCTGATATGGTGAATTACCTTTTGATGTAGTCTTTCAGGTGCAGGCGGAGTTGGTTTAACTTCCGGAGTCTCCTTTGAAGGAATCACCGTTGGTTGGATTGGTAGCTCTTTTGGAAGGGCAAGTGTAGCCGGTATGAAACCTTGCTCACCGGCCCAAGTTAAAAAATTGCGCAGTGAAGAGAGACGACGGGGGAGGATCGCTGGCTTTTCACGAAGCTCGGCCTGCAGATACGAATGGTAGTCTCGGAGATTGCCTTCGGAAAGTTGGGAGAGGCTGAATTCTGGTAGATGATCGGAAGTCCAGGTAAGGAAGCGGCGAAGATCGGCCAGATAATTTTTGACCGTCGGAATGGAGTAACCAGCGGCCTTTAAAAACTCTCTATATTTAGAAACGACCCCGCTGCCCACGGAGTCATCATTGGGCAGATTCATTTTGGGTAGGTCCTCTTAGGTATAATTATACCTTTATACTTTTATAATAGAGTATTCTAGGCTTGTTTGTCAAGCAGGTTGGATCTTGGATGCTGGATATTGGATGCTGGATGTAGGATGTAAGATGTTGGATTTTCGATATTAGATGTCGGATTTTGGGTATCTGATATCTCAGATCATAGATCAAAAATCTACTATCTAAGATCCAAGATCAAGGATAGGATGGAAGATATTTGATTTATGATGTATGATGTCCGTTGATTATGGAAAATCGGTTTGAAAAGTTAGAAGTTTGGCAGCATGCTCACCAACTAGTTTTGGGAATCTATAAAGCGACAAATGAATTTCCAAGAGAAGAGAGATTCCGACTTGGAGATCAGCTCCGACGTTCCGCGGCTTCAGTTCCAACCAATATAGTTGAAGGAAACTCAAGAGCTCATAAGAAGGAGTTTATTCAATTCCTGTATTTAGCCAAAGGTTCTTTGGAGGAAACGAAATACCACTTGCTGCTGGCGAAGGATCTTGGTTATTTGGCTGAAGATTTGTACGATGAGCTTCAAGATGAATGTAACAAAATTGGAAAAATGCTTTCTGGCCTCATCCGACATCTAAGATCCTAGATCCAAAATCGAACATCTGATGCATTTATATACTTATTGATTACTATTTTTATGTTTTTTACCAATAGACCTTTTCAGCCAAAAGCCGGTCAATAGTAAGGCAATAATGATTACAACTGCTGTTGCTGCCGAGGTACAGGATAGGCCGCCGGGGGCGGAACAACGGCTCCAAGGGGTCCAGAAAGGCTTAGAGACGGGATTAGAAGGTTGCTGCGGTTGAGGATTGATGGTTACAGATGGTGTGGCCAGCGGGGTAATTTTTTTAGTCTGCGATTCTAAAGTTGGTGGGGATTGGGCAAGACGGGGTTGTTGAGCAAAAGCAACACGATTCACCAACAAACTAATGAGAATGGCAAGGATTAAGAATGAGAGAATAGACTTTAATCTAGGCATTGGTTTTTGGGAGGGCAGGGGCAGGTGGATATCGATTAATTAACCACTTAAGTTAAGCAGTTTTCTCGGCTGATTCGTGTTCCTTTTTCAAAGCCCGGTTGGCAATCATGCGGTTGTAGCTCTTTACTCCAAGGAATGCTAGCAAGATGAGGACGAGGACGATAGCCCCGATTACTAACAATTGCATCCACGGCACGATCCAGAAAGTTACCGATTCAGCAAACTGCTTCGCCGGCGAGCCGTAAGTCAAGAGAAGATCGGCTTTGTAGCGGCCAAAGACAAAGCCTTTCGGGTTCCAGGAAAGATCGTCGCTAGCTTTATCAAACCGGCGGATACTGTCGGGCAACACATTGCCATTTTTCGCATTAACATTCAAAGAAGCGACAGAGCGGCCGAAAATGTTTTTAATCTCAATCGTTCCTTTCGGGATCACATGAACATTACCAGCGTTTTCCACCCGGACGACAAAATCCACCGGCGGCTTGTCATAAGAGGTTTTGTCGGTAGAAAATTCCTTTACAGTAGCAGTCTCATTCGCCGTTCCAGATACTCTGACCAAGACTAGCGCTCCCACCTTGTTGGAAATGGCTACCCCAGTACCGGTAGTGGCCGGAGGAGTGGTGCCAAACAAAATTCCAGCGTAGTGGCCACCGGCTTCCGCATTTTTCGGAACATTGATGGTAAAGTTCAAAGCGGCACTTTCATTCGGTTTTAAGGTAATCCCTTGGGTTGAAATTGTAATCCAGGAAGCAAGTGAATAAGTGTAAGAGGCCGATTCGCTAGCTTTTAAGAATGACGGAGCACCAGTCTCACCGGCTGGTTTAAAGTCCGAAACTTCCGGGTAAAAGGTCTGAGTAGAGTTACCGACATTGCGAATCTTTATAATATCTTGAGCAACTCCGCCTGGGTCTATACCAAAATTATAAAGCGGAGCAGAAACTTGAATACCGGTTTTGCCAGTGGTGGTCCCAGTAGTTTCCTGCGCGTAGACTCGATAGGAGAGAAAAGCGGCTAAAGCAAGTATTAGCGTTAAAGCAGTTATGAAAGTAATTCTTTTGTCTGGCAGTCGGACAGTCATGTTATTTTAAAAAGTTCCCGTCGTAATACTAGTGACAGTATGGCTATAATTACCGGACGCCTGGGAGCCAGCGATCGTAGCGGCATGACAAACGGTTGTTACGTGACTGCTCACCGGGCCAGTAGCGCTGGCATATTGTTTAGCGGCCGTGTCCGATAGAGCCGTTGCTGGTTGGTTATTATTATCAGCACATGTCACATATGTTGCTAAAGTTTGGGTCGCTCTCGAAGTTCCTGCCCCATACTCGGAAGTACCTTGGGTTATGACGTTATCGCCGCCTTCAACCGGAATATTATTGGTACAAGTCCCCGGCGAAGGCGAGCAAAGCCGGCCAGTGGTATCGGCCGAGAGGAGAGTCGCCACATAACCACTAGACGCATTGGTATTAACAGTATTGGTGTAGGAGCAAAAACCGGTGCTGGTAGAAGTTAGAGTGCCTAAGCTGCAGGTGCTGGCACTTAAAGAAGAAGTAATTGATGGGTCGACGGTGGCCGAAACGGTAACCTGATCTTCTGTCATAATCGGTACGGCTAAAGCACCAGTATCGATATTGACGTCGCCGGAGGTGGTAGTCGCTATGCTAATCGTGTTACTCCCAGCTCCGCTAGGGTTGACAATTTGGGTGTCACCAACAGTCGGTGCGTCAGCATTGGTGCCAATTTTGACTTTCACGACCGAGCTTGCCACAATGGCTCCGGTGCAGGAAGTAAAGGTTACGGTTCGAGTATCAACAACCGCTCCCCAAGTGGTAGTCGTACAGGTTCCAGCCAAAGTTAAATCAGCTCCATCATCCTCAAGGTCCATATCAAGGTAGTCGACGCTGTTAAGACCGGAAGCAAAGTTAGCTGAAAAAGTTACTTTGATTTTTTGTCCAGCCGCGACACCAGTTGGGGTAACAAAGGAAATCTCGTGGTTAGAATTTTCGGAGACTTTCAGTCGGCTCATTGTATCGGATACCGCGGTTAAACTAGCCGATTCGATGCGAGTGGCGACAAAAGGAAAGATGGAAAAGGCAATAACGATTGCGAGTAGAAGATGTTGAATTCTTTTTTTCATTTGAGATTTTCCCTCAAAATATCAATTATTATCATTATCACATCTAATATAAATGTATGTCAAGTTTTCTAAAATGTGCCGGTGGCGATGTATGTTAATACTTGCGAATAGTTGCCGGCCGGAGTGGTGCCGGAAATTGCAGCGGAGTAACAAAGAATTGTCTGGTCATTATCAATTGGTAGGGAGTAGGAAGCGACTGTTTGGGGTGTATTTGTAATTGCGCTCGCCTCAAAAGAACTTCCGCAACTAGGGTTTTTAATTATATCCTGGCCGGGTTTTGATGTCCCCAAGCCATATTCTTCGGTGTTTAGGTTGATTTCGCCATCGGCATCAGCGATGTCGTTCGCGGCATTACAAGGTTGAGCGGTGCGACAAATATTACCGTCTTCAACCACAGTTACCCGATAACCCTTGGCGGCATTGGTGGTGACAGTGATGGTATTGGAGACACCTTTTGGCGTACCTGAAAGAGAACCGAGATTAACCGTGGTTGAAGAAATTGTAAAAACTAGCTCCGGCACTTCTGCCAGAACATACTGGAAGCCGCTACCGCTGCCGTAGTTGGCGGAAGATCCAAACCCGATGGCAAAGCCGCCGCCGGTATCAGTTATTTTATAATTACCGGTAGCGGAAGATTTAGCACCACCAAAAATTCCGAACTCACCTTCGAGTTTGTACTTGTCGGAACTGCTGCTGAAAGCGTGGGCTTTCGATGTAAGATCTAGGATGTAGGATGTTAGTAGTAAAGAAAAAATAGCTAAAGCGATGGGCAGGATTTTTTTCATCTACCTATAATATTATTGTATTAGGTATTAAGTATCAAGTATTATGTATCAAGTATCACGTATCAAGTATCACGTATCAAGTATCAGGCATTCTTACTAGTGGCTAATCACTAGTGGCTAGGAACTAAAAAGATGGTTGACTACGTTAAGATTAAAGTGAAGGCAGGTCACGGCGGGTCTGGAGCAGTTTCTTTCCAACGCTCTCGTGGCAGTCCCTATGGACCGCCAGACGGCGGTGACGGTGGCGATGGCGGCGACGTTTATCTAACTGTTGATAAAGATTTGACGACTCTTTTACCCTATCGTTTCAAAAAAGATTTTAAAGCTGAAGATGGGACCAGGGGTGGGAAAAATCACAAGAAAGGAGCAGCGGGAGAACCGCTTTATCTCTCTGTCCCGGCCGGCACTAAAGTTTCAGATGGAAAAAATCAGCTGATTGCCGATTTGATAAAGGTCGGCGAGGCTGTGATGGTTGTCAAAGGCGGCCGAGGCGGCCGGGGGAATGCCCATATTAAAAAATCAGATTTAAGATCTAAGGTCTCCGATATTTATGGTGAGGAGGCGAAAAAGGTTTGGCATTGGCATGAAGAGGGAGAAGAAGGCCAGGAAAGCGGGTTGACCTTAGAATTAAAACTTTTAGCCGATGTCGGTATTATTGGTCTACCGAACGCCGGCAAAAGCACTCTTTTGTCAAAATTAACATCAGCAACTCCAAAAATCGCCGCTTATCCTTTCACCACTTTGGAGCCAAACCTGGGAGTAATGCAGCACAAGGGTAAAGAAGTAGTCTTGGCCGACATTCCCGGCCTGATTGAGGGAGCTTCAAAAGGCCGCGGCTTAGGGGATTTGTTTCTGCGCCACATTGAGCGGACCCGGGCTTTGGTTCACCTTGTTTCCGTTGAAGTCGAAAAACCTTCCCAATCTTTTGCCGTTGTGAATAAAGAGCTGGAGGCTTACTCAAGCGAGCTGAGAAATAAACCGCAGCTTATTGTCCTGACTAAAATCGATTTAATAAACGAAAAAGAGTTAACTAACAAAGCACATCAATTTAAAAATAAAGGTATCAAAGTAGTACCAATATCATCGGTTACTAGAGTGGGTTTGGAGTCTTTGAAAGACGAGCTGATTAGGAAATTTTGAATTTGAAAATTAAAATGGTGGACCCGGGCGGGATCGAACCGCCTACCTCCTCAATGCGAATGAGGTGTTCAACCATTTAAACTTCGGGCCCGTGGTGGACCCAGCCGGACTTGAACCGGCAACCTCTTCCATGCCATGGAAGCGCTCTACCAATTGAGCCATGGGCCCACGGATTAGTTGTAAGCTATAAGATGTAAGATCAAAGGTCCAGAACGACGTCAATTTTAGCAAATAAAACATTCAAACTCAAGCGGAGATTAATCCTAAACCCTAGATCCGATATCCAAGATCCTAGATCCTAGATTGATCTTAGCGAGGGGTTGCGCTGGGGGAAGCGGTTGGTAACTGCGCCGGCTGTTGTGTTGGTTGTTGTTTCTGGGCTTTTTCTAGTTCTTTCTTCGCATCATCAAGCTCTTTTTGGATCCGTTCTCGAGTCGGTTTATTTTGTTCGTTATCTTCAAGAAGCTGCAAGGTGGCGGTAAGTTCGTTGACGACCCCAGCTGGGTTGTCGCCTTTTCTTTTTAGCACCTGGGCAAGATTGTAATGGGCAGAGGCGTAATCCGGTTTTGCCGAGACTGCCAGCTCAAAGTTTTTCTGCGAATTGTCATTGTCGCCAAGATTGAAGTAGACGCTCCCCAAGGCTTCGTAAAGCCGTGGGTTGGTGGGGTCGAGTCGAATGGCTTGCGAATAAGTATTGATCGCGTGCACCGTCGCATCAGATTTTAGCTGACCGCCGATATTCGCATAGACCGTGGCAAGGCTTTCCCAATTGGCGACATTGATGGCCGAAGTGCCGGTGACCTTTTTTATCTGGAAGGAACCAAGACCTCTTCCTTCGTAGCCAGTTGTAATTCGGCCCTGATCAATTGCCTCCCGCACCAGTGCCAGGAGCGTATTTTGCTCATCTTGGGAAAGATCGCCTTTTTGGTTCAAAGCCCGTGCCAGCGCCAAATCGGTTACTAGCAGCGCTCGGTGATAAGTATCACGGTAAGGGTTGGAGTTTATCGCCGCCACTAAATTATCCCTGGTATCCTTTCCTTTGTTGGCTTGGGAAGCTAAAATTGCCTTTTGGTAATAGAATTCGGCTTGATAGGGCTTCCAAGAAATTAGAATCGCCGCGGCAAACAATACCACCGCCGGGACAAAAATCACCCAGGCCAAAGCATTCGGTTTGGCCCTCCCCGTGGCTTCTATGCTACTGATTACCCCGGATTTTAGTTCGACCAATTGTAAATCCACCTCACTAGCAAGGTTTGATCCCCAGTCTCGGACGGTGGCAAAAAAGGCGGCGGCAAGAAGGATAAATCCGGTAGCGGTAATGGCGGACATGTCAAAAAAGAGTACCCCGACTAAAAAGGCGACGAGTGAGGCTTGGAGGAAAAGGAAACCGCTGTTACTCCGCAATACCTCCGAGCCTGCCGAAAAAGAAATTAAAGATCTGGCCAGTACCAAAATGAAGGCTAGGAAGGCAATTATCCCTAGCGCCCCCGTGGTCGTTAAGACATTTAAGATACCGCTACTTGGCTCATCAAAGCGAATATTCCAAAGATTAGCTGCGTTGATGGCGTTTAAAGAAATTGGTTTAAAGGAAGGAGAGATAAGACCAAAGGTTGCCGGACCACTGCCGAGAATTGGACGCACGGTTACCGAAGAAGCGCTGGTTTGCCAAGCCGCCGCCAGAGGTAGTTTAACCGGCTGGGTAAGGTTTGTTGCCGTGTCTTTTCCAGCAATAAGTGGTTTAAGGAGACTGTTAGATAGCCCTTTGATGTTGACGACCACTACAAGCAGTACCGCCAGGAGAGCGAGGACACCAAAAGCCCACTGTTCCTGCCTCTTGAAAGCAACTTTGGGGGAAAGTAACAAAACGAACAACAAAGCGACAACGATGATCAAATAGGCGAGAGGATTGTTGATTAGTACAAAAGAGACAATCTGCAAACCGGCTAAAATATAGAGGAAATATTTCAGCACAGCTTCTTTCCAAAAAAGGGCGAGGGAAACCGTCAAAGGAACGGTGAGAGTGAGAAAGAAAGCTAGTTTGGCAATATCACCGGCGGGTGTCCAGGCTCGTCCTTGCGCCCACGTAGCCGAAAGCAAGGGATGACCAAAATAATAAGAAATTGCCACAACGGAAAGTATCGAAGCCGAGAGTACAACGGCTGCGTAGAGGCCCGTCCGATAAGTGGCATCTAAATGGGTGGTGGCCAAAAAATAAAGAACCACGATAGCGGCGATTGAAGGCAAAGAGCCGAAGAAGGTTGGATGCCAACCAAGCACCGAAACTATTTGATCAATCGAAAAAAAGGTCGCTATTATATATACTAAAAGGAAAGCTAGGAGTGGTATATCCAGGGGGGTACGAGTGACGCGGACCCTAGCTTCTGCCGCCATCTTCGCTCCCCAGACAAAAAAGAGAAAAAAGGCGGCAACCACCAGAAGAGTGGTCTTGTTGAAATTGTAAAACTCACTAGTGGTGGGTAGGAAAAAGATTGGTACTAGGAAAGCCAAAAGAACAAGACCGATCTGGATGATTTTTGTGCTAATTATCGCAATATTTTCCCTCATAACCTACCCCAATAAGAACTTTTAACCAGTCTAAACTAATTTGTAAAAGATTGTCAAGTCAATTTTCTGACAGGAAGTCACCCTGTCAAAGAGGGATCTTGACAGGAAGTCACCCTGTCAATAAGATAGGTGGGAAATGCCAGCGAGGGATAGTGTTAAACAATATGTCGAGGGCGGGTTTTATCACGTTTACAACCGGGGAGTAGAGAGGCGTCGGATCTTTCTGGATGATCAAGACTACCGCGTTTTCCTCCATCTTTTAAAGTTTTATCTTTCTCAGCCCCAAGCCTCCGGAGACCACCCCTTAAAAGAAGTGACTGGTTTTAACCCAGTTCGGCCCCGGCCATTGTCCACCCTTTATAAAAAGGTAGAGCTTCTCTGCTACTGTCTGATGCCAAATCATTTTCACCTTCTAGTTCGCCAACTGGATAAAGAAGGTATGGAAAAGTTGCTGCGCAGTCTACTGACGACCTACGCGATGTACTTTAACCGCCGTTACGATCGGACTGGACATCTTTTCCAAGGAACCTACAGAGCCGCCCTTGTCGAAAATGATAATTATCTTCTTCACCTCTCCCGCTATATCCACCAAAATCCGCCGCTGAAAAAAGGCTACCTATCCCAGTACCCTTATTCCAGCTATCCAAATTATATCGGCGAAAAAGAGACCGAATGGCTAAATACTAAGCCGATCCTTTCCTTTTTTGACCGGCCAAAAATTAACAAGCTGAACTTAAACGGCGCGACGACATATAAAAAATTTGTCGAAGGTTACCGGCAAGATCCCAAAGAAATAATCGGCAAGCTGGCAATCGATCGGGAGTAATTGGATGTAGGTTCTAGGATGTAGGATCTAGGATGTTGGATCTTGGATCTTGGATATTAGATATTTGATCTAGGATCTATGATTTAAGATAGCCTACATCTAATATCGAAAATCAAACATCTAGTATCCAACATCTAGTTGATGATTAGCCAGTCGAAAGCGGCGGCCTGCCCGACAGGTTGGTCGAGATGAAGGGTGAAACTTTTCCCAACTTCTTTCGTGACGTAGTAACGGGTGGCGGGGGAGTAATCAGTAGTGAAAGTAACCAGTATCTTGGAGGTATCTTTTACCAAATCATTTTCAATTGTCATTTCCTTTGTTCCCGCCTTGACAGCCGCCGAACCAGAAGATTTTTCGCTAACCACCAGCTCATCAGTGCTTATTTTGCCAGCAATTAGGCTGCCGGTAATTTCGACATTACCTTCAATCTTAAGGCTACCATCTTTAGCCATCGAGATCTTGCGCTCACCAACGAACAGGACTTGAGCATTGACCGTCCCCGCCGTCAGCGTTTCAGTGTCGATGTTCGTGAAGCTGCTGATCCCTGATCCCTGATCCCCGTTTCCTGATATTGGCTGAACAAACCATCCCACGCTCACAAAGACCATTATCCTGCCGTAGCAAGAGTCGACAGTCGACTGACTACTGTCTGATAGCTGGTCTACAGCATTCGGACTACTGTCTACAGCTGTAGTCTGTTGACTGCGGTCTGTTGACTGGCTTGTGGGCTGTGAGCAAGCGAAGGCCTCCAGGGCTTTACCAACGATCGGGCCTGACTTTGTGGCTTTCATGGCTACTCCAGGGGTGCTAGAGCTGGTTAGCGGGTCGCCGGGTTCGATTGACCCATTTTCCGTAGAAACTTTGGTCGGTACCCGGCCTGCCAGAGCCACGTAAGGTTTCAGCGGATTAAAATCACCGCTGCCACCAGCACCCAGTGAGATCCAAGACTCCTCAATTACTGCGGCTGGATTTGTCGAAACAATGCCTAACAAACTCGGATCGTACTCGCCAGTTGATTTTTGGACAAGCTTCCTGCCTTGTGGACTAACCGAAACCAGCTCGCCTTTTTCTACTGCTTCTATCGCGGGAAAATATTCAGCAATGTCAAAGACATCCCCCGGATCATCGCCGCCGACTGTTCCAGTCGTGTCGACGTATAACCTCCCGGCCGCTTGCGCCGGACAAGCGGTGGCGTTGCGAATACAAAGCATGCCGGTCAGCGTATGGGTGGTAGTGCTTGTTCCGGCGGTGATGCTTCCACCGGCGGTGAAGGTTCCAATGGCGGTGATGCTTCCACCGTCAGCTATCTTAAACACCTCTGTTCCGTTGTCTCGGAAAGAGACAATGGCAGTTCCAGCTCCTAGTAAGTCTGCATACAGAGCAGTGCCGGCAAGAGTCTCTGCGTAGACGCCATATGTTCCACCAATGGCAAAAACACCAGTGACAGTGCCAGAAAAATCACCGCCTTCTACCCCCCCAGTGCTATAGAAAGTACCACCACTGCTGATGCCACCAGAAGCGCTGATAGCGCCAGTCACAGCCAAAGCCATGGTTGGGGCAGTAACGCCGCCAATGCGGGTGTTGGCATTCAGGATATTGGTGCCGGTTGTCCCGGCTTGGTAAATCGCATAGTTGTTGGTACCGCCAGTCGCATCAGCAAGGTAAAGGGCGTAATTGTTTGATCCCGCGCCATTCCAAGTGCCGGTGGAAGTAATGTAGGCACCGTATTTATTAATTCCGGCGGTTGAAGAAGTAGCGGTGTTGGACAAATAGCCTGAGTAACCAGCTGTTACCATTGCCCCATTAACATAACCATAGACGCCGTAGGTGCTGCCGCTGCCATAGAGACCGGTGGAGCCTGTACCATAAACACCATAAGTGCCTCCGTTGCCATAGAGACCAGTAGAGCCTGAGCCATAGACCCCTGTATTGGCACCAGAACCGTAAAGGCCGTAGTTACCTTCGCCATAGACCCCGTAAGTAGTGCCAAAGCCATAGACTCCAGCATTATCGCCGGCTCCAAAAACTCCAGCAGTTCCGCTGACACTGAGGCCAAAGACACCATAAGTATTGCCCGAGCCATACAGACCGCCGCTGCCACCATAGCCAATAACGCCCCAGGTAGTATCTGCGCCCGAAGCGGTTCCGTAAACCCCATAAGCGCGCGAGGTTCCACCAGCATCGCCTGTCGCCGAGAAATAACCGCCGTAGGTGTCGATCGTACCGGAGGTCGGACCAGTGTGGGTTACGCTAGAGTATACCCCGTAGTTGGTATTAGCAAGGTCGACAGTATCGGCTTGGCTAACATAAATCCCATAAGCCGTGTTAGCGGCAACAGTTGGGGCATTAGTAACGGTTAAACTATAGCCATATTGGCTGCCACCGGCAGCCGGGTTAAAAGTTATTGTATTGCTTACTCTTGATCCAGAAGAAATGCTTAAGGAAGAAAGAGTTTCTAGGCCGGCTAATGTTAAACCACCCCCGGCCGTGAAATCAGTCCCAGCACCACCAATATTTAAAAGTAAGTTGGTGTTCAGATCGATATTGCCGCCCATTGTGCCACCAGCGAGGGGAAGATAGTTTGAGGCGGTGATATTGTTAGCCACTGCGGTGTCGCCGACGCAATCAGTACAAGTAAAGGTGCCTAAAACTGACAAGGTTGTACTAGCCTCAAAGGTTAAAGTTCCCGAAGTGAAGCTGTCAGATGTATCACTTCTCAAAAACTGGGAAGAATCGAGAAGATCGAGCGTGTCAGCATTGGCGACGGTTCCGGTGACGGAGAAAGTAACTGAATCGCCAGTAGCATCGGTGGTAATCACCAGATTAGCCCCCGCGACAAGGGTCAATGTGTCATTGTTCGAATCAGCGACGACCGTTGATTGACCGGTGACAGCGATATTTTTGAAAATAGCTTGGGAGGAACCGGTATCAGTGTTGGCGAGGGTAATCTTCTTTAAGGTGGTATCAGAAAGGATTGATAAGCCCGTACCAGCTGCTAGATCAATATTGCCTTCGTCGTTGCTAATGCTGTTTAAACTTGAGAGGATTATCGGTTGGCTAGTTACCGAGCTCCAGGGAAAGGTAGCCTGATTTAATTCACCGATTACTTCAGTAGCCGGCAAGCTGGTTAGATTTTCGCCTGATCCGGAGAAACTAGCGGCGGTCATCTGCCCACTAATGTCAATATTGCCCAAGCTATCAAGTTGGACTAAATTCTCGGGGATCACCGGTTTAGCCGCTTCGATGTTGGTTAACTGCAAGGGATCGGCGGATTTGGAATCCTCCGGTTTACTCGCTTGAATAAAGACCACCAAGGTTTTGCCGACCGGAGCGGCAGCGACTTTAGCAACTTTCCCAGCTCCTTCAGCGACTACCTTTACCATATGTTCACTGGCGACCGCCACTGGGTTGCCGGGAGCGACAATGCTGCTTGCTACCACACTCATTCCTAAAACGAACAAAAGCAAAAAGGAGAAGAGGAAAAAGGCGGAGTTTTTCTGAAACTTTTTGTAGAGGCTAACAAGCGAGTTGAGATCCTTAGCCCCGGATAAAAAACGTCTTCTTTCCTCATGCACCTCTTTTTGGATATCAGCCAAGCTTTGGCCGGCGGCTAGTTTATTCTCAATGGCAATTATTCGCTGAACGGTCCAAGTAGGAAAGTGACCAAGTTGGGGGATGGGAAGAAGACCAGCAGCAACATAAGTATCAATTCGGGCGCTCGGATCGTTACCAAGATTGACGCCGGAAAGCTCAAGCTGCCTGATCAGCCCTTCTTTGGTCAGAAAATTCTCATTATCTAAATTTGGCTCTGATGGTTGGGCAGTAGTGTAATCCATCGTTTCCCGTTTTTAATTTATAATGAACCAATCAAATTTTATGTCTTTAGTCTCTGGACTGATGATTTCAACGGTGAAGCCTTTTCCGACCTCCTTTTTGGTGACAGCCAAGACCTCTTTGGTTAGAGTGTCTGGCGTGATCAGCACTTGCGATTTTGCAGATATTGCGGAAGTCGCCACAAAAGTCTTTACCTGACCAGCTGGTAGGGTAGAGCTGCCGGAGGCTTCGGCACTGACATTTAGTTTTTTGGCCGTTAACTCGCCGCTTACTTCAACATTTCCCTCTATTTTCAAAGCGCCATCTTTGGCCATTGATATCTTGCGCTCGCCGACAAATAGAACCTGCGTATTAATCGTCCCCGCCGTCAGCGTCTCGACATCAATTGAGGTTAGATTACTGGTCACTGGTGACTGGTCACTAGTGACTGGCTGAACAAACCATCCCACGCTCACAAAGACCATTATCTTGCCAAAGCAAGGGTCTACAGTCGACTGACCACTGTCTGATAGCTGGTCTACAGCATTCGGACTACTGTCTACAGCTGTAGTCTGTTGACTGTGGTCTGTTGACTGGCTTGTGGACTGTGAGCAGGAAAAGCTTTCCAACGCCTTTCCAACAATCGGCCCAGATTGCGTCGCCTTCATCGCTACACCGGCGGTGCTAGAGCTGGTTAGCGGGTCGCCCGGCTCAATATTACCATTCTCCGTGGAAACCTTGGTTGGTACCCGGCCAGCGAGGGCGATGTATGGTTTTCGTGGGTTAAAATCGCTACTACCACCGGCCCCAAGGGAAATCCAAGACTCTTCAATCACTGCGGCCGGGCTTGTCGAAACAATACCTAACAAAGCTGGATCATAAGCCGCCGACGATTTTTCAACTAGCTTTCCGCCCGCTGGGCTAATCGAAACCAGCTCGCCTTTTTCTACCGCTTCTGTCGCGGGAAAATATTCAGCAATATCAAAGACATCACCGGGATCATCGCCACCGGCTGTTCCAGTCGTATCGACATAAAGCCGACCAGCCGCTTGCGCCGGACAAGCGGTGGCGTTGCGGATGCAGAGCATCCCGGTTAGGGTGTGGGTGGAAGTAGTGGTCCCAGCGGTTATGGCACCGACCACGTTCAAGTTGCCTGATGTAGCAAGGTTGCCTTGCGACAAAATTCCATTTGCCCCAACATTCAAACCACCTCCGACGTAGAGATTGTTTCCAATGTTTAGATCTTCAGTAACCGCAAGGTCGTTGGTAGAAATATTACCGATAGAAGCGGTGGGTGCGTCGATACCAACCAGATCAACGATGGTTAAGCGGTCAGCCGAATAAGCCGCCACATAAGCATATTTTCCGGAGATGTAAACAGAAGATGGACTACCAAGATTAGCGGCATCGGAAATTGAACCACTGACGGTGGGAGAACTTGGGTTGGAAATATCCACCACGGTTAGACGGTTTTGAACACCAGCCCAACCAGCCGCTACATAAGCGTATTTCCCAGAAACATAAATCGCCGATGGATCGTTAAGATTAGTGTTATCTTGCACTGATCCGGCTACAGTTGGTGAGGCTGGGTTAGAGACATCAACCACTGTCAGACGGTTAGCGGTGTCTGCAGCGACATAGACATATTTGCCGGAGGCATAGACGCCGTACGGCCGGTTTAGATTAGTATTATCCTGAATTGAACCGGCGACGCTTGGCGAAGCGGGATTGGAAACATCAACGATAGTTAAACGGTTATTTCCCAGAGCGCCAACATAAGCATAACGACCGAGAACATAGATCGAACCAGGGCTGGAAAGATTGGTGTCTTGTACCGAACCAGTGACGCTTGGTGAGGCCGGATTGGAAACATCAACGATCGTTAAACGATTTGCCCCATAAGCCGCAACATAGGCATACTTTCCAGAGGCATAGACCGCTCGGGGGAAATTCAGATTAGTTGCATCCTGGATTGACCCAGCAACCGTTGGCGAAGCCGGATTGGAAACATCAACGACCGTTAGACGGTCGTCAAAGTAAGCCGTCACGTAGGCGTACTTACCAGCGACCGATAAGGACCAGGGACGAGCAAGATTAGCATCATACACAGATCCGGTAACGGTTGGCGAGCTTGGATTAGAAATATCAACAACTGTTAATCGACTACTCGAATCAGTTGTCACATAGGCATATTTTCCTTGGACATAGACATCATAGGCCTCATCGAGCCGAGTTGCATCTTGCACCGAGCCTTTCACCGTGGGGTTTACTACACTATTTATCGTCAAGCTGTTATCTATCTGGGTGGATGCTTTAAATACATTGGTTCCAGTAGTTCCGGCTTGGTAAATAGCATAATTGGTGGTACCACCGGTCGCATCAGCAAGGTAAAGGGCGTAATTGTTTGACCCCGCGCCGTTCCAGGTGCCGGTGGAAGTGATGTAAGCACCGTATTTATTAATTCCGGCGGTGGAAGAAGTGGCCGTATTGGTTAGATAACCTGAATAGACGGTCGCTGTTCTTGCCCCGCCGACGTCGCCATAAATGCCATAGTTTACTCCTACGCCATTGCCAAGTCCGTACACACCATAGATACCACTACCGTATACGCCGTAGGTACCACCAGCCCCGTAGACACCAGAGTTGGTACCATCGCCATAGAAACCGTACGTGCCCGTGCCATAAATGCCGTAAGTGCCGCCAGTGCCGTAGAGACCATAAGTGGTGCCAGAGCCATAGACCCCAGCGTAGGTACCAGAACCATAGAGGCCGTAGTCACCAGAACCAAAGACCCCATAAGTGGTATCAAAAGCATTGGCAGTTGAAGCAGAGAAATATCCACCGTAAACAGTATTGACTAGACTTCCCGCATCGGTGAAGGAGGTATAAAAGCCATAAGCAGTATTAGCGGCGACGGTTGGGGCATTAGTAATGCTCAAATTATATCCATACTGATTGCCGCCAGCCGCTGGGTTGAAATTAGTAGTATTGCTTACGCGGGCCCCGGAAGAAATACTCAAAGCCGAAAGGGTTTCTAAGCCAGCCAAAGTTAGACCGCCCCCAGCGGTAAAATCGGTGCCGGCATTGCCGATATTTAAAAGTAAATTGGTCGCTAGATCAATATTTCCAGCCATTGTCCCGCCGTTCAATGGTAAATAGCTGGAGGCGGTAATATTGTCGGCGACTTGGGCGTCGGTCAGTGTACCAGTCACTGCAGCTGCCGCTACCGAACCTGTGGCGTCAATCGTGAGATTGTTAACGGCCGCCGCGTCGCCAACGCAGTTGGTACAAGTGAAAGTACCCAAAACTGATAAAGTTGTCCCAGCCTCAAAGGTGAGTGTACCAGCCGTAAAGGAATCGGCGACGTCGCTTCGTAAAAACTGCGAGGAATCAAGTAGATCAAGAGTATCAGCATTGGCGACGGTTCCGGTGACGGAAAAAGTGACTGAGTCGGAGATTGAGTCGGTGGTAATCACGAGGTTGGCACCGGCAACTAATGTCAGAGTGTCGTCATTAGAATCAGCCGCCACTGTGGATTGGCCAGCTACGGCAATATTTTTGAAAATGAATTGATGGGAGCCATGGTCGGTATTAGTGATAGTGACGGTCTTAAGGCTATCATCAGAAAGAATCGAAATGCCCGTCCCGGCAGCGAGATCAAGATTGCCTTTATCGTTACCGATTTTGTTGAGGGTGGAAAGAACCAAAGGCGCATCAGTGACCGAACCCCAGGGTAGGGTCGCCAACTTCAGCTCGCCAACTACTTCGCTTGCCGGCAACTTGGTTAGTTTTTCCCCAGAACCGGAAAACGCCTCAGCAGTGATATTACCGGTAATTAAAAGATTTCCAAGATCATCGACCATCGCGACATTTTCCAGATTGGTCAGCCCCAGCGGATCGGCTGATTTTGTGTCCTCCGGGACACTAGTTTTGATGATCGTGACAATTGTTTTACCGACTGGAGCGGCGGCGACCTTGGCGACTTTTCCGGCTCCTTCAGCGACGGCCCTGACCGTGTGCTCCCCGGCGACCGCCACTGGGTTGCCGGGGGCGACGATGCTGCTGGCTACCACACCCATCCCTAAAACGAACAAAATCAGAAAGGAGAACAAGAAAAAGGCGGAGTTTTTCTGGAATTTTTTGTAGAGAGAAACTAAGGAATTTAGATCCTTAGCCCCGCTTAAAAACTTTCTTCTTTCTTCGCGGACCTCCTTTTGGATTTCTGCCAAGCTTTGCCCTTCGGCGAGTTTATTTTCAATGGCAATTATTCGCTGAACGGTCCAGGTAGGGAAGTGGCCGACTTGGGGGATGGGGAGAAGACCGGCAGCGACATACGTCTCGATGCGGGCAGCCGGGTCGTCGCCAAGGTTGACACCAGAAAGCTCAAGCTGCTTGATCAGCTCTTCTTTGGTTATAAAATTTTCCGTATCAAGCTTATGCTCTGATGGTTGGGCAGTAGTGTAATCCATCGTCGCAGATCCTCAACTACATTTTATATAGGTTGGGGGAAGAATGTCAAATTGCCTTTAGTATCTAGTATTTTGTATCAGGTATCTTGTATTAGATTCTATAGACTCATCAATTTAGCGCTTTTGATTAGACCGCTAAGAAGTTTGTTGACCATGATCGTCTGTTCTGCAATCTGGTCAAAGGCTTCTTTTGAAAGATAAGAAAGGTCCTTGGCGACAAGAAGTTGGTTTTGCACTTCAGTCAACGATCCAAGGGAGGTGTAGTAAAACTTAGCTTTATCTTTACCTGAACTGCGAGAAAAACCTTCGGCAACATTGTTTGTTATCGATGTAGCAGCTCTTCGTAGTTGATCGGTAAGGCTGAATTGCTCCTCCTTCGGAAACCCCCTCGTTGCTTTGTAAACTATCAATACCAGCTTGTGTCCTTCTCTCCAAGCATTTAAATCAGTGAACGATTTTATCTTCTTCTTTTCTTCACTCATACGAAATACTAGTTTTAATTATACTAGATACAAAATACGCTATACAAGATACAGTCAACTAGCTTCGTTCGCTAGTTGACTATCCACCAATTGAAATCAATTGGGTCGGCGGATGGGGAGGCGACGCGGACTTTAAACTTATCACCAGCGATCTTTTTAGGCCTAGAGTGCAAGGACGGGCCTTGTAATATTGCGACAGGACAATGAGATTCTCATTCGACATTTCGATCTTGCGCTCGCCAACGAATAGCACTTGGGCATTGACAGTGACAAAAGTTTGAGCTTGGTGCAAGTCCGGGTTTTGCACCTTGCATAACGTTTTGATTTTTGCTAGAGTAGCATCTATGAGACAAAGAAAAGGGAACGAAACCTCTCACCACATGGACATAGCAGATTATATTGGGGTAGACCCAAACATTTGCCATGGGAAGCCCTGCTTCAAAGATACACGTATTTTGGTATACCTTGTTTTGGAGCTTTTAGAAGCCGGTGTCCCGACGGAAGAAATCATTGGTGATAATTATTATCCCCAGCTTACCAGGAAGCACATCGAGGCCGCACTTCACTACGCGGCGGAAATGCTGAAGACCCGCGAATATGCCCCTACGGATACTTTGCGATGAAAATATTCCCGGAGCCGTTGTCCTTTTTCTTAAAGAAAAAGGTTGGGATGTTGTAAGAGTAAAATCAGGATCTCCCGATCCAGAAATCGCCAACCAAGCTAGAGGGGAAAAGCGCATTCTTCTTTCCTTTGATTCGGACTTTGCTAATATACTGGTGTATCCACCAAGAGATTATTTCGGAATCGTTCGGCTTAATATTTCTCCGCCGTTTATTGTCATAATCATTAGGGCGATCAAAAACGTGTTCGAGGAATTCAAAAGCCAAGAGGATTTCCGCGGAAAACTTGTAATTGTCGAAGCAAGCCGATTTCGTGTCTGGGGAGAACCACTTCGTTAGTTAACAATCCACCAATTGAATTCTATATCGTCTGCGGATGGTGAGGCCATGCGGACTTTGAATTTATCGCCGGCCACTTTCTCGACTACCGAGAGGACCTTATCAGTTGTGGTGGTCGAAGTTACGAATACTTTGGAATCGGCGGTGATTGCGGTGGTTTCGATTTCCACCTCGGTTTGGCCGGCGGCAACAGTTGCTGTGCCCAGTGATGCGTGGTTCTTACCATCAGGTCCGCCAGCTGGCGGAGCGGCGGGAGTGGCGATGGTTTACTTTATTTTTCCGGCTAGTTAAAATAGGATTTAGTGAAGATAAAACAAATCAGAGATTTAATTAAAGCGAAAAGGTATTCAATCAGCAAACATGCTCTTACCGAAGCCTTTGCCGATGGATTTAGTCTTAGAGATATTTTAGAGGTTATTGAGATCGGGGAGATTGTCGAAGAATACAGGGATAGACACCGCTGCCTGATTTATGCTAAACTAGACAAAAACCCAATCCATGTGATTGTGGATTACACTGCGAAAGATTGGCTTTGGATCGTTACAGTTTACAAACCAGATCCAGCCGAATGGGTAGGTGGTAAGGTTAGAAAAGAAAGAGGTGAGTTATGAACAGACTTATTTGTCCAAATTGTAAAAATAAAGGTATCAGGATAGGGGAAACAGATCTAAACCTAAAAAGAGGTAAATTCGAAGTTGAGATCAAGGGTGTTCCGGCCCAAATTTGTGATGCTTGCGGTGAGGTTTTAATTCCCGGATCGGTAGCCGAACCGATCAGCGAATTTGCTGAAAGTGCATTTGCTAAGGTGACAAAAGCAAGGAAAATACTTCAACCAGCTTCTTCCTGAATCTTGTTTAGTTGATAACCCACCAATTGAAATCGGTTGGATCGGCGCTTGGGGAGGCGATGCGGACTTTGAACTTATCGCCAGCGATTTTCTCGACTACGGAGAGGACCTTGTCGGTGACCATTGTTGGGGTGACAAAAGATAATCAAGCGGGAGCAAAGAACTCTTGCTTTATTTTCTCCGGTAAGCTTTTAATAGCAACATTGAAATTTTTTGAGGCTTCAAGAATCTCTAAATAAACAGGTTTGTCGTTCCTATCAACATGCATGATAGCGCGGGGCTCCACATCGTAAGAGTCATCGATTTTATTTTTGGAAAAGAAGATGTTTAAAACATCATCTTCCGGCTCGTATTTAATTTCAATTACATCAGGTTTCATTAAAGTAATTTTTTGAGTTTATCTACCGAAAGTCTAGTTTGCTTTAGAATAGCATGGAGCGTGCCGGGAGGAATTGGTTTTGGATGTACCGCAATCGAAGTGCCGCGACCGTCAGGGTGGACAAGGCGAAAGTGGCCACCAGAGCTTCTCTTAACCACAAAGCCTTCTTTTTGTAATGCGCGGATAAGTTCTTTAGGTTTGACAATAGGGAGTTTAGGCATGAGAGGAAAGGTCCACCTGCACTTCGGTTACTAGTTCTTTCTCGGGCTCATCAACCGGGATCTCCTTACCTTCATTCTCAAGAGATCCGAGATGGAAGCGAATTAAATCGTTAATATTTCTAACCGCCTCCTCGACACTGTCGCCATAGTCAGCAAGACCCAATGTGGGGCATAACGCGCTGTAACACACTTTCTTTGTGTCAGGATAAGCATCCTGTTTGATGATTATTCGATAGTTTCTAACTATTTTTTCCATCGTGGGACTATTTTATAATGAAGTCTTTTAGTTTACAACCCACCAATTAAATTCTATGTCAGTAGTAGCAGAAGAAGTAGCCTCGACGGTAAAACTGGTCTTGTCAACTTTGGTAGTCACCGACAACACTTTATCGGTTTTGGTGACTGGTGTAACAAACACTTTGGAGTCGGCATTTACGGCAGTAGTTTCGATTACCACCGAAGTTTCTCCGCTGACAATCTTGGCTGTGCCAAGAGATGCGTGGTTCTTACCATCCGGAGTAGCGGCCGGAGTGGCGATATTGATCTTTTCGACCTCAAGTTCTTTACCCATTATTTTGCCATCGACTTTGAGATCGCCGGCGATCTGGACTTTACCGTCGATCAGTAGTGAACCATCCTCGGCCAGGGAGAGCTTGTGGGTGCCGACAAATAGCACTTGAGTATTCACAGTGCCAGCCGTGAGAGTTTCAACGTCGATACTAGTCACCGGTGACTGGTCACTAGTTACTGGCTGAACAAACCATCCGACTGACACAAACACCATGATCTTACCGTAGCAAGAGTCGACAGGCGACTGACCACCGTCTACAGCGGGCTGTGGTCCGTAGTCTGTGGACTGTGAGCAAGCGAAGGCCTCCAAAGCCTTCCCAACAATCGGCCCACTCTGCGTCGCCTTCATCGCTACCCCTGGGGTAGAGGAGGAGGTCAGCGGATCTCCCACCGCAATCGCCCCATTTTCCGTCGAGACTTTCACCGGCACCCGGCCGGCCAAAGCAACATGGCGGGTATCGGCGGTTTCTTCCCATTCGGAAAGTTTTATCCCCGGGTCGGTGGAGATGACCCCGACTACTTTACTATCATAAGGTACACCAGCTGATTTCTCGACTACCAGACCGCCAGCTGGGGAAAGGCTAACCAAATCACCCGCTCCGATCGAACCATCAGTTACCTTGTAAGCTTCGGCGATATCAAAGCCAGTAATTTGGAAGCTCTTCCCCCAGAATCTGGCGGCATAAATATCCTCCCAATAGGAACTTTGAGAACCGAGGTCTACTCCGCCAGAAAGTTTATAATCGCTTGCTGAACAATCTTGAGTTCCGCACTGAAAGAACTCGGGATAAAAAGGAGGGGCCCCATCATGATAGGCAATACCCGGCAGGCCATCAGAACCAATGGCGAGGGCGACCTTCCTATAAGTGGACGTAGTGGAGGAGACCAGCAGTTTGCCAGCGGATGGACAAGAGGTATCGCCACATTTTATGGCATAAACCTGATCGCTTGTCTCATCAAAATAAGCAATTAAAGGTAGACCGTCTTTGCCAATGGCAAGGGTAGCCCACTTTCCAATATCATTAGCTGAGCTGACCGTAGTAAGTGTGCTTGCTGAACATGTTGGATTATTGCATTTGGCAATTTTAAGGTTGGTATTAGTAGCATCATAATAAGCGATTATTGGTAAACCATCTGTACCAATGGCCATGGAGCTCCACGCACCAACATCACCAGTACTATCAATAGTAGAGGTGTTCCCAGAAGAACAGGAAGTATTGCCGCATTTAATAACCACAAGATCAAGGCTACTATCATAATAACTGATTATTGGTAGACTATCAGTTCCAATGGCAATTGATGTACCCACCGCCGCTGTCGTACCATCTAAAGGAGTTATGTTATAGCCTGAAGCACAAGAGGTGCTTGTACAATGTGCCACTTTCAGGGTAGCGCCAAGATAATAACTTATAATAGGATAAGTGTCTCTGCCAATGGCAATTGAGCTCCACCGAAGATCAATAGAAACATCGCTATCAACCGTATAAGGTCCAAAGAAAGAGGAACAGGAAGTGTTGGCACATTTAACAACCCTTAGAGTTTTGTCAACGGTGTTGACATAACTCATCACCGGGAAACCATCGCTGCCAATGGCCATTGAAGGGTCCTGCCCCATATCAGAAGTGGCCACTTGGGTTGTCGCATTACCAGAAGAGCAAGAAGTATTGCCACAATGGGTTATTCGAACATGGCCGTCAGAATTGTTACCATATCCTACCACCGGAAAACCATCAGTTCCAATCGCTGAAGCAAGACCTTGATTCCCAGTATAAGCCACCGCCACTAGGTTGGAAGAGCCTTGCGTTATACTGGTAGCACTTGGTGCAGTAAGCGGCAAAAGAGGCGCCCCAAACACATTCGACCCAGTTGTCCCGGCTTGATAGATGGGGTAATTGTTGGTACCGCCAGTAGCATCAGCAATATAAAGAGCGTAATTATTGGCTGAAGTACCATTCCAAACTCCGGTTGAAGTGATGGAAAGGCCGTATTTGTTGATCGAGTTTGTCCCGGAGGTTGCCGTATTTGAAATTGAAAGAGCAGTCGAAGCTAAGGTTTGCGCCCCAGAAAGTGTATAAGAAAGACCGGTACCAGCACCGGTGTAGGAAATTGTAGTTGCCGCATCGATCGTCATCGCATCAACAAATTCGGTAAAATCAAGACAATCGCCTGAAGTGCAGATAAAATCGTTTCCAGTGATGGTTCCCGAAGCAGTAAGCGCACCAGTGTTATCGACGACTAATTTGTCAACACCAGAGTTTTGGAATCTGAAGAAGCCGCCGGTTGACGTATTGTTTATCCAAATGGACGGGTTAGCCGTGGCGTTGGCATCAGCTGAAACTGGCGCCAGAGCTACGCCGGTACCACTGGAAGCCCCACCACAGGAACCTGATGTGAATATACCGCCATTGAATACGCCATTTACTAAGGGTGCTCCTGCGCTGCAGGTAATCCCCACACCTGGTGTACCGCCCTGTTTATAAACTCCGGTGACATTGAGATCACCAACAGTATCGTTGTCAATAATCGAGAGCAAATTATGCGTCCCGTCGGTAAAGCTGAGGGTGCCAGTGTTTGCTATAGCGATGGTCGGGCTGGTATCGCCAAAATTAATCTCGTTATCCCACCCACTGCCAATGTTGATGGCGGTTGAGGTAGCAGCCGTGTCGTTAATAGTCCCAATATCAAGGGCGGTGACTGTGACTCCCGAGAAATTACCGTTAGTATTTAAGTCGATTCCCTTCGTGGTTCCAGAAGAAATAGATTGGATAGTATCGTAGATACCGGCTGTTTTCGCTCCAGCGACGTAAAGGCCATAGTCGTTAGTTCCGGCGGTTATATTTTCAACGTAGACGCCGTAGTTGTTGGTAGCAGAGGTCATACTTTCTATGTAAAGACCGTGGGAACTGCCAATGCTACCACCGCCGGTAGAGTTCTTGGCAAAAAACGCGTAGGCATTACCGATTGTTCCCGATCCTGAATTTTCAGCCATGCTAATGACACCAATAGCGTGTGTGACATTGCCTGCTGTGCCTTTGTGGCTGGCGACAAAAGAGCCACCAGTAAGTTGGGTAACATCAAAAGCAAGGGTTGAATCAGTTTCGGCACGCCCGGAAACCCCAAAAAACGCGTCGGTGGAATTGCTAGCTAGTTTAGCAGTTATTAGACCTCTGATAGTTGCTGGGGACGCGCCGCCCAGGCTGGTATAGGTGTCGGAGACAAATAGAGTGTAATTCGGGTTGATACTGGCACCTGCCCCAAAAGCCCCGCGGCCTTCAACTTGGAGATTAGCGACATTATTCGTATCTGGGTTTTTAATAACTACGGTCGCGTTACTGCCAAGTGTAGTGTCACAGTTGCCAGGGACCATTGGACAAGCGTAAATGTTTGATGTAGCACCTTGCAGCCACAAGCTAGCATCCCACCCACTGCCAATATTGATGGCGGTTTCGGCGCTTGTACCCCCAGTTATTGTTGCAATATTAATACCATTTTCGGTAATAGTAGAGATGTTATTGGTTGCCCCATTAATGTTTAAACCATTCCAGACACAGGTTTGGCCAGCCTGAGCAGTACAAGCCGTCAGGGTTGGAGCAGCGACATTGATTGGGTTAATTGTCTTCACCCCATTACTACTACCGCCGCCGGTTACATTAATGGTAGAGGAAAGGTTAATTCCATTGGTAGTCGTGGTTGTGTTGGAGTTAAGGTTGGTGGTATCAGTAAAGGTAATACTCGCTACATTTCCAGTCTCGGCAGCGGTGTGGTTAAAGGAAGCTCCCGAAACATTTATCCCGCTGCCAGTAGTGGTTCCGGCAGTGGTTAAAGAGCTTCCAAGGGTTATGGCAAAGGCTTTACCAGTGGTTAAGCTAGTACCATTGATTGCCATGACAGTCGCCAACGTAGTCGAAATATCATCGATCTGGAAGCCAGTACCAGCGGTGGTCCGGTTACCATTGAAGTTGAAGCGGACGATGCCGTTGGCAATGGTACCAGCGGTAACGCTGGTAAGTGACATTAAGCTAGTGGTATTGGTAGTACTGCTCGAGTTCATGGTCAGAAGTTTGGTCAGGTTGGCAGCTCCCGCATCGTTAATATTTAACAAGCTTCCGGTGTTGTTAGCATTCGATGCGCTGGCCATTGAGATGTTAACAAGATTGCCGGTAAATGCGGTTATGGCACCAGTTGTGTTGACGTCAAAGAGGGAACCAACATTGGCCCCTGCCGTGGTAAGCACAGTACCGGTATTGGTTATTTTTACTAAAGTATTGGTAGTAGCAGCACTGTCAGACACATTAATAGCAGTATCCCACCTACTGCCAATATTGATGGCGGTTTCGGTGCCAGCTCCGGGACTGTTTAAGGTATCGATGTTGATGCCGGTCATGGCGCTGGCGCTGCCTTCCAAATCAGTGATATTAATCGCGTTAGTGATGCCACCGGCGATATTACCAGAGTTGGTGATTTTGAGCGCGTTGGCGAGATAAGTAGAATTAGTAACTGACGTATCAGCATTGTCGATCAACAAGCCGGCAGTTATTGGAGATGCATCAGACTGAGTATTCTCTATAACTTGAATTTTGGCGACGTTTCTCGTAGCGGCGTTACTGCCGTACGGCCACCAACGAATGCTTAAACCACCAACATCCCCAGCAGTATCACTGGCATCTTTAATGAGAAAATCATTGGAATATCCGATGCCACCCTGTGGAGTCCAGGTGGTCACACTTATTCCATTGCCTGTCGCAGTACCACCACCAGTATCTATATCAAGCGCGTACCCGGTGGTAAGGTATTGGCCTACAATACGGACCACATTAGTAGTGGTAGCGCCAGAATTGAAGGTCACGCTTGTGGCCACACCCGACGACCCATTACCAAAAATGATTGTATCAGCATTAGTGTTGCCAGTGCCGATATTGATTCGGTCAGCGCCTGTACCGGTGCCGATATTGATAGTCTGCCCAGCTGTTGATTGACCTAAAGTGATGGTTCCAGTTCCAGCGGCAGCCCCAATTGTAATAGAACCGGTGGTTTGGGGGGTTAAAGTTATCGCGGTTGTACCATTGCCGCCCTGGATAGCCGTTGTTGAAGCAACATTGGCGATGGACCCAATGGTAATCGAGTTATAACCAGATCCAGAAGGTGTACCATCCCCAATATGGATAGTTTTACCGCCAGCAACAGTGGTGTTGCCTGTACCAATATTGATCGTGTCAATTCCTACAATATTAGCTCCAGAGCCTATGTTTAGAGTACGGGCGGCGTCAGCGGCAACGTTACCTAGATCAATTTGAGTCACGCGATCGTTATTACCCAAGGATAAAGTAGCGGTACCATTTGTACCAGCGGTTCCGGACAGGATGTTGACAGCAATTACACTCGAAGCATTAGATTGGGACCCATATCCGATGTTTATCGTCTGGGTAGCCGATGCGGCTGGGTTGGCACTGCCAATGCTAATTGTGTTGGTAGCGGTTGATTGACCCAAGGTAATCGTTCCTGTTTCCCCAGTTGCGCCAATGGTAATTGTTTTGGCAGCTGAGGTCGTCCCTGTCCCGATGCTAATATTACCTGTACCGGCATCTAGGGAAAGCGATGAAGTGTTAATATCCTTGCCAATGGTAATTGCCTCAATACCAGCCCCGGTTGCTGCCGTACCAATGTTGATTGTTTGAGTACCAGTAACTGCACCGTTGCCGACATAAATTGTATTGCTGGCCGTTGATTGACCCAAGGTGATAGTACCTGTTTCGGATGACCCGCCGATAGTAATAGTTTTCGCTGGTGAGTTTGTGCTATATCCGATATTAATTGCCGGGGCCCCTGATCCTGCACTGGTACCGACATCTAATGAAATACTGCCCGCAATACCGGTTGAGACGGTGGCGTTACCAGTAAGTAGGGATATCGACCCGCTATTAGTTCCGGTGGTAGCAGTTGTACCTGTTTGGATAGTTATCCCACCCGAAACTCCGGCGCCTGTACCAGAGTTACCCGTCTGAAGAGTAATTGCTCCTGTTGTACCAGTGGTTGTTGAAGTACCGGTTTGGATAGTTAAGGCGTTTGAATTGGCCGATGTAGCGTTGGCAGTTGATACAATATCAGTCGCACCAGTTCCTGAAAACAGAATCTGGTAGTCCCACCCGCTGCCAATATTGATGGCGGTTTCGATAGCTGAGTTTGGTGTTGTAATGGAATCAATATTGATGCCGTTGATGGTTCCAAGTGTATTACCACTGGCAGCAGGATCGAGAAAGATCAGATTTTGGGTGCTAGAGGCAACTGTTTGAGCAATTCCAGTAACTTCTAAACCGTTTATTACATCACTTGCATCTACCGGAGCGTTGCCAATTATTGCGTGAAGGGCAGAATTGTTGGCTCCGGCTTCTGTAGCTGTGAATATCGAAGCTGACAAAGCGTCGACGTTGTTAGTAGTAGTTCCTTGGCCAGTGTTTGATAGAGTTAGGAAGTCGAGTGTCGGCGGAGATGTAAAAGATATGGAAACCACATCATTGGCAGTGGCGGGGGAGAGGGTAGTGCCGCTTCGTCTCCAGTAACCAACAGTACCGATGGCTGGGCCGGTAATGTTGCCTGTACATGCCAGATCTCCAACGTCGCTGTTGTCTGTAAGGGTACAAAGATCATTGCCTGAAGTGTCTTCCCAGGTTAAGACACCTTCAGCACTACTAAATTCTCTGATGCCAGACCCATCATTATCATCATCAAACAAAACGAAATTGCCACCGGCATTGAGAGCGTTGGTAATATTTGCTGCTGAAGCATCAATAGCATCGGTCATCGTACTGTCTGTTTGGGTGAAGAGTATTCCGTCAGTAACAGCACCGCCACTGCCATCTATTTTAAGAAGATAGTTTCTGGTGGAAGAGCCGCTGGCGTTGATGCGTACTCCGTTGTTAAAACCTGAGGTCGAAATGGTTGCCAAAGTAATGTCAAAACCAGATCCGCCTGTATTATCACTCAAAATAGTCATAGTAACATCAGCACCGACGCGGTCTGAGAAGTCACTCATGGTGAAGAAAGCAGTGGAACCGTCCCGAAAGTTAACGACACCTCCGCTGGCAACATCAATGTTAAGTGTGCTGGAAGTTGTGGTGATATCGCCACCATTTACTGCGAGATCGCCACTAGTAACGATGTCGCCATCGGCTTCCACCTTGAATCGGCTTGAGTCGTTAACTTGGAAATTTAGGAAATCCCCGCTGTATCCAGCGGTAGTGTTTATTCCGATATAAGTTCCGTTAGCCGATCCTCCAACCAAAGCTGATCCTAGTTGGACAAGACTGCTGGTGGCGCTAGCTAGCGGGGCGCTGGTAGTCACAAAAGCCTGGTCCCACCCACTGCCAATATTGATCGCGGTTTCGGTGGCTTGATTGTCTTGAATGATTCCAGTGATATCGATGCCGTTGAAGACGTTGCTACTTAAAGTATGATCAGCATTGATGTAGTTTAGATATAGTCCGCGGAAAGTATCCGAACCATTCATCGCTCCTAAAGTGCCGGTTAAGGTGAGCGCGTTTTGGCCGTTGTCCGCCGCGTTAACTGAATTTATAGTTACACCACCCCTTCCCAAGAAGCTGTAACTTGGGTTGGTGGTAGTGTTACCGAAAGAAATATTTTCTGAACCATCAGTAGTATTAAATTTCAGATAATCAAGCCTGGCAGCCTCATTTAGTCCAGTTCTGTCTTCAATGACAAATGCTGTGGCATTATTATCCCCAATCAAGACTTCGATCAGCTGCCCATCAGAGGCTGGTTCTATTCCGTTTGGAGTAAATCTTAGTGTTCCCTCGTCATCGCCTTGGAGGGTGATTAGACCTCTTTGGCTAGCATCTAGGTGCAGAGTAATATATTCGGTAGTATCGCTTTGTACCCGCCCAAGGAGAATATTTGGACTTGAAGCATTGGGTGCAGTGATGGTGAGCGCACCAGAATTAGCGACGACAAAGCGGTCATTGGTAGCGACTTCCAGCTCAAGGAGATTTGGCGCTGAAGCCTGGTTTTCATTGAGCCAGATCAAAGAGTTGCCGTTATTAATGGTAGATTGTCCTGGGCTATTGGGTTGCAACTGAACAAACCCACCAGTTCCGCCACCGACGCTACAAGTTGCTAGCTGATTAGAACTGTTTTTACACACATAAGCATTATTATCTGCGGTTCCGTTTGCAGCGTAAGTAACTAATCCACCACCTGTAACCGAGAAGTTGGTGTTCGAGATGAGATTATCCCACCCATAGTCAATATTGATGGCGGTGCTGGTTGCGCCGGTATCGGTCATTGTGCCGATATTAAGCGCTTGTACCGTGCCACCTGAAGCGGACAGATTGTTTAGATTTATTCCACGGATTGTATCGCCCGCATCATTTGATGGGCTAAGAGATATGTTTATACCAGAGCCCGAAATATTAGCGGCGTTGGCGGCTTGGGCGTAAGTGAGAGACAGAGCATCTATACCATCGCTGATTGCTACCCCCTGACCGCTGTTTGATAGCGTCAAAAAGTCAATTGTCGGTGCGGAAGTGAAAGATATGGAAACCACATCATTGGCAGTAGCCGGTGAAAGGGTAGCGCTTGCTCTTTGCCAGTAGTTGGTCAGGGGACCGCCAACATCGGAAATCGTACCAGAACAGGTTAAGTTTCCAGTGGTGTTAAAAACTGTACAGCCAGTAGCTCCAGATCCGCCGGCAATATTTACATCAATTGAGCCATTGGGTTGCAAGTTCAAATTTGTTGCACCGGCTGTCAGTGTTATTGCGCCGCTTGACCCAACTGCATTAGAGTTTAGCGTCAGAGCTCCAGAGTTGATACTTACCGCATAATCCCACCCACTGCCAATATTGATGGCGGTTGAGGTTGCGGCTGCAGATGCGCCGCCTAGGTTCGCAACGTTGATGCCGTACAATGTGTCGGCGTTGTCCGAATCACCGATAACATTTAGATTTAGCGCCGCATTGATATCAGTGGCGTCAGCATCATCTGCCTGGAGAAAATCAATTTGCAAGCCGTCAACACCATTTGTAGTAGTACCCTGGCTGGCTCCAGTGTTGAGGATATTCATCAGGTCAATTGTAGGAGCAGTTGTGTCAGCCATTTTGACTGCGAATTGAGTAGCAGCAATATTTTTGAAAATTATGCTTCCGTCAGCTGCAGTCATCAGGATTTCAGCAGTAGAGCCGTCATCGTCGTTGTCGTAAGCATTTTGCAAAGTCGGCGTCGCTCCGGAGATCGTAGCCCAAGTACCGTCACCTCTTAAAAACTTGGCGGTATCATTAGGGGCTTTTGGTGCAAAACCGTGTTTAGTTATTGAAACATCGGCCGTGGTGTTATCTGACAGACTTAAGTCAGACTCGGTAACATTGGCTTTGAAAGCCATCGCCGCTAAGGTACCACCAGTGCCAATGTTTAAAGATGAAGCGTCGGTTCCAGAGAAGGTTAAGGTATTGGAGATCGTTAAGATTTTGCCATCAGCAATTGTTAGTGTGGAACCGGTAGCAGGAGCTGTGATGGTTACTTTGTTGATTGTTGTGGCTGTGGCCGCTCCTAGGGAGGGGGTGGTAAAGGCTGGTGATGTTTGCAGGGCCACGACTGTTCCACTACCAGTAGTCGAATATGATGTGCCCCAGGCTGAACCAGTGGAATTGGCAATCCCCGCACCAGGGTAAACCATGCTGCTTGGCACGGCTGCCCAGGTAGCATCACCTCTTAAAAACTTGGCGGTATCATTAGGGGCTTTTGGTGCAAAACCGTGTTTAGTTATTGAAACATCGGCCGTGGTGTTATCTGACAGACTTAAGTCAGACTCGGTAACATTGGCTTTGAAAG
>Ga0315289_10001605_pt1 | contig 35247 bp, 28 predicted proteins | sample YL17G11_40_MG_FD_203452 | JGI IMG/M metagenome (GOLD analysis project Ga0315289, IMG submission 203452) | Sediment microbial communities from Yellowstone Lake, YNP, Wyoming, USA - YL17G11_40 | ecosystem: Environmental > Aquatic > Freshwater > Lake > Sediment | place: USA: Wyoming | collected...
AAGGCGCTGTTCGAGGCGCTGGCCGAGGAGATGGCGCGCGACGAGCGGGTCTTCCTGCTCGGCGAGGACGTGTCCACCGGCGGCTACTTTGCGGTGACGGCCGGCATCGCCGAAGAGTTCGGCCCGCACCGTGTCCTGGACACGCCCATCAGTGAGTACGCCATCGTCGGCGCGGCGGTGGGCGCGGCGATGACCGGACGCCGCCCCGTGGCGGAGATCCTCTTTTCCGACTTCCTGACCGCCTGCATGGACCCCATCGTCAACCAGGCCGCCAAATTGCGCTACATGAGCGGCGGGCAGTACGCGCTGCCGTTGGTCGTGCGCACGCCGGGCGGCGGCGGCATCGGCATGGCCGCGCAGCACTCGCAGAGCCTAGAGGCCTGGCTGACCGGCATCCCGGGGCTGATCGTCGTCGCGCCCGGCACACCCTACGACGCCAAGGGGCTGCTCAAGGCGGCGATCCGCTCGAACAACCCGGTGCTGTTCTTCGAGAACAAGCTGCTCTACACGGCCATCGGCCCGGTGCCGGAGGAGGAATACCTCGTGCCCATCGGCGTGGCCGAGGTCAAACGCGCGGGTACCGACGTGACGCTCGTCGCCATCGGGGCGCTGGTCGGGCCGGCGCTCGAGGCGGCCGATGCGCTGGAGGGGGTGGGGGTCAGCGTCGAGGTGGTGGACCTGCGCACGCTCGTCCCGTGCGACTGGGCGACGGTCGTGCGCTCGGTCGTCAAGACTGGGCGGCTGGTGGTGGCCGAGCCGGGGCCGCTGAACCACGGGTTTGGCGCGGAGGTGGTGACCCGCGTGGCGGAGGCGGCGCTGGGCGCGCTCAAGGCCCCGCCGCGCCGGGTGGCGGGGGCCGACGTGCCCATACCCTACAACCGGGCGCTGGAGAACAGTGCGCTGGCGGACGTGGAAGACATCCTGAGCGCCGTGCGCGCCGTTATTGGGGGGCAGCAAGAACTCGAGTGTGTACATGGGGCTGTTTGAGAGGATCACGATTGGCGCTTTCTTGCAGTGGGTATTCGCAGTTGCTCTGAAGATGTACTCTATTCAAAAGCCTGGTAAGGAGGTTCAACGTGAAAAGTAGCAAGTCTCTAACTTTCACACTGGCGGCGGTGTTCATCGCTGCCGTCACCGGACTGGCGGTTTTTCCCTGCCAACGTTCGCGGGCCGCCCTGCCCACGATCAGTGTCTCAGGGAACAAACTGGTGGCCAATGGCCAGGAAGTGATCCTGCGGGGCGTCAATACGCTGGACGTGCTGGCGATGAGGCGGTACATGGGCCACTTTGACAATGGTTATTTTGCCGAGATCGCGTACTGGGGAGCCAAGGTGGTTCGTATCCCCATCCATCCAAGCGAATGGCATCACCGGTTCTTCAACGAGGGCGGAAACGCCAACAAGATGGAGACGATCGAACAGGCCGTCACCTGGGCGGCCAACAACGGGATGTACTCCATCATTGACTGGCACGTCATCGGCTCCCTCGTGACCGGCTATTTCCAGAACCAGGTCTACAAGACGACCCAGGCCGAAACCGAAGAGTTCTGGAGCATGATCGCCACGGCGTATAAGGATGACCCTCGGGTGGCGGCGTACGAGCTGATCAACGAGCCGGTCACTGGCCGGGATGGCTGGCAGGTCACCGAAAGCGACTGGATTGCCCAGAGGAACTGGTACGAGAACCTGGTAGACGTGATCCGGGCGATTGACCCGACCAAGCCCATCATCTGCAACGGCCTGGACTGGGGCTACAATCTCCAATATACCGCCGCCAACCCCGTGCGCCGCAGCGGTATCGCCTACGGCGCCCATCCTTACCCTGTCAAGTCCCTGCCCTGGGAGAGTTACTTTGGCTACCTGAAAGCCACTTATCCGGTGCTGGCGACCGAGTTCGGGTTCCAGAACAACGGCTCGAGCGTCTACGACGAGAGCGCGTATACCGGGCCTGGCACGTATCGCACCGACCTGGATGCGTACCTGGAGAGCAAAGGGATTGGCTGGATGGTGTGGAACTTTGGCCCTGAGTGGGAACCGATCCTCGTGGTGGACTGGAACTATACGCCATCGGAACAGGGGTATTTCTATCGAGACAAGCTGTGGGCCGCGGGCGGAGGGCCGCCGCCGACCCCCACGCCTGTCCCCGGCGGCGCGCTGCACGTGAGCAATATCGCCATGTCGTCCCAGAAGACGGGCCAGAACTACAAGGCGCTGGCCACGGTGACGGTCGTGGACGCCAGCAACGCGCCGGTGGCGGGGGCCAGCGTGTCCGGCACCTTCAGCGGGGCCACGAGCAACGCCGTCAGCGGGGTCACCGGCACCAACGGCAACGTGACGCTGACCTCAGGTTCCAAGAGGAATGGGGGCACGTGGATGTTCTGCGTGGACGACGTGGCGAAGAGCGGCTGGACCTACGACTCGGCCGCCAACGCCGAGACGTGCGATAGCATCACCGCGCCGTAATTCCTGATGGCCGCACCGGCCTGGAAGAGCCGGTGCTGGGAAGGGCCGGTGCTGGGAAGGGCCGGTGCTGGGAAGGGCCGGTGCTGGGGGGTGTAGGACTCCAGCGCCGCCTGTTCCACGGCGGCGCGGCTCTCGCGCAGGCCGCACCGGCCTGAAAGAGCCGGTGCTGGGAAGAGCCGGTGGTGCTGGGAAGAGCCGGTGCTGGGAAGAGCCGGTGGTGCTGGGAAGAGCCGGTGCTGGGAAGAGCCCCAGCGCCGCCCGTTCTGTGGCGGTGCGGTCCATCATCACGGCTGTTGCCCCATGGGTGAAATACACCCCCTGGCAAGCCGGGTCTGCCCGAGCGTCTATTACCAGGGGCTTGACAAAGACGCCAACGTCGTGAGGCCATCTGCTGTCCTTTGTCTTGACGATAAAGGGAAGGAGGAAAAAATGAGGCGGCTTGTTCAGGTCTTGGCATTCTATGCTTTGCTCATGATATTGGTGGCCTGCCAATCTACGCCTGTACCGACTGCATCGCTGACGCCCTCTATACCGGCATTGCCAGGTGGCGTGCTTGTTGTCCGCAATGGAACTGTGATAGATGGTACTGGTGCCGGGCCGCTCCCCAACGGGCTGGTGGCAATCCAAGATGGTCGGATTATCGCCGTCGGCACAGAGGCGCAATTTCAGATTCCCCAGGACGCCCAGGTGATTGATGCTCAAGGGGGAACCATCCTGCCCGGCTTCATTGATGCGCACACGCACATCTTTGAAAGTGCCGGTACTACGCAAGCCGTGCTGAATCGCTGGCTGCGAGCCGGAGTCACCACCGTCCGTGATCTGGGTTCACGGTATGGAAAAGATGCGCCATCGCTCAGTATCGCGGCATTCAAGCAGCGACTGGCCGCGTACGGAAACACGGTACCCACCATCGTCATCGCCGGCCCGATTATGACGGCGCCTGGCGGCTATCCTGTGCCCATGCTGGGGAGAGGCAGTGTCCTGGAAGTGGCCAATGCAGAAGAAGCGCGGCAGGAGGCGGAGCGACTGCTGGCCGACGGCGCCGACGAGATCAAGATCACCGTCGAAAGTGGGGGGCCCCAACAACCCTTTCCTGCACTGACCCTGGAACAGGTCAAGGCCATCACCGAAGTGGCTCACCGGCAGGGGACGCGCGTCAGCGCCCACATCATGCGCCCGCAAGATGCCCAGGTAGCCATAGACGGCGGCGTGGATGACCTGGCTCACAAGGTTCTGTTTGGCGAGATGCCCGATGAGTTGATCCAACAGATGGTCAGCCGAGACGTGTGGCTCGTGCCCACGTTGGTGGTAGAGGACGAGATGGCAGATGATCTTCTTGGCCTCACCGACGAGCAGATGAAAGAATTCCTGGAAATCATGCAGGACGGCGTTCGCCGCTACCTGGCTGCCGGGGGCAAAGTGGCGATGGGAAGCGACTTTGGCGCTACGGAGCGCATCCCTCAGGGCATGCCGCTGCCGGAACTGCAGCGCATGGTCGAGTTTGGGATGACGCCCATGCAGGTGATCGTGGCCGCCACGAGCCACGCGGCCCAGGTGTGCAACCTGGGCGACAGGCTCGGCACGCTGGAAGTGGGCAAGCAGGGGGACGTCATTGTCGTGAGGGACAATCCGCTGGAGGAGATAGAGGCGATGGGAGAGGTGATCGTGGTGATCAAGAACGGCGAGGTAATTGTCCAGCCATAGATAGGGCTTGATACAGGAGGTCTCGCGATGCCAAACACGTTCGACTGGATTGAGATCAGGACCGGCGACATAGAGGAGACTGCACGTTTCTACGAAAGCCTGTTCGGGTGGAAAGTAACCGAGAAAGAGACAGCAGATGGATTCGACGTCTGGATTTTTGATACAGGTGCTGAGCCGCGTGTGCAGAACCTCCGCCGAGGAGGGATATGGTTGAGGCCCAAAGGTGAGCCTCTTGGGGTAGTCGTCTACATTGTGGTGGATGACATCGAGGCAACTCTCAGGAGGGTGACGGAACTGGGAGGCAAGGCCGTCACCCCGAAGGTTCCACTGGGAGGGGGTTACGGAGCACACTTTACGGATCCCAGCGGTAACCTGTTCGGACTGTACGAGGACAAGAATGTCGGCTAAAGAGCAATCGCTGGTACAGAAGGTTGATTGCGTGCGGTTCTCCGTGCCGGACCTGGACGCCGGCCTTGCCTTCTACCGCGATTAACTGGGTCACGAACTGGTCTGGCGCACGGGCGAAGCGGCCGGTCTACGTTTGGGCGAGAGTGACACGGAGATCGTGTTGCACACCGAGCCCGGGCCGCCGGAGATTGATCTGATGGTGGACTCGGCGGACGAGGCGGCGGTGCACCTTGAAGCAGCCGGGGGCAAGGTCGTGGTGCCCCCATTCGACATCCAGATCGGGCGAGCGGTAGTCGTGCAAGACCCGTGGGGCAACCAGGTGGTGCTGCTGGATTCAAGCAAGGGGTTGCTGGTCACCGATGCCGAGGGGAATGTGGTTGGGAACGTTTCGTGATCCAGAATGTGTTTGCCCGTTTCGACGCTTGGTGCTAGACTGGATGCCAGGCGTGTTGCGTGTTACGTGTTGTGTGAGGAGTGCCTATGTCCGAGACCCGGCGCATCGGCAAGTACGAGATCCTCGAAGAACTGGGCCGCGGCGGGTTTGCCGTGGTCTACCGCGCGCGCGACGCCCAGATGGGCCGCGACGTGGCGCTCAAGGTCATCTCCGGCTCCCTGGCGCAGGAACGTGAGTTCGTGGAGCGCTTTCAGCAGGAGGTGCGCGTGGCCGCCTCGCTGAACCACCCCAACGTCGTCCCGGTCTACGACTCTGGCGAGGCGGACGGCGCGCTGTACCTGGCCATGGCCCTCATTGGCCAGGGGCGCACGCTGCGCGACCTGCTGGCCAAACAGGGCCCCCTGCCGCTGGAACAGGCCCTGCCCATCCTGGCCCAACTGGCCGACGCGCTGGACTACCTCCACCAGTGCGAACCTCCCCTGGTCCACCGCGACGTCAAGCCGGCCAACCTGCTGCTGGAATCGCGCGGAGAGGGGCTGTGGGCCGTGCTGACCGACTTTGGCCTAGTGCGCTCGCTACAGGCCAGCACCAAGTTGACCCGCAGCGGCACCACCCTGGGCACGCCGGCCTATATGGCCCCCGAGCAGGCCGAGCCCGAGCGCTGGGGAGAGGTGACCCCGCTGACCGACGTCTACGCCCTGGGGGTGGTGGCCTACGAGATGCTGGTGGGGCGGCCGCCGTTCGTGGGGGAACTGGCGACCGTGCTCCACGCCCACGCTTACGTGGAGCCGCCGTCGCCGCTGGAGGCCGTGCCCGGCCTGGGGGACGACCGTTCGGCGGCACTCACGGCAAGCCTGGCCGGGGTGCTGCTGCGGGCACTGGCCAAACCCGCGGCTGAGCGGTATCCCGGCGCGGGGGAGTTCGTGCGGGCGTTGCGGGAGGCGGCAGAGGCCCGCGCCCGCCGGGAGCGGCAGCAGGCTGAATTGGCACACCTCCTGGACCAGGCGCGGCAGGCCCGTGAGGCCGGAGACTGGCTGAAGGTGCAGGCCTGCTGCGTGCAGGCGATGGGACTAAGTAGGTTACAGTAAGTTCCCTCCACTTTTTTGGCCGACAGGTGCCGATTTTCGTGCCAGGAACTTTCTACTACCTACTTAGACCGCAGCCACCCAGACCTGTTGACGCTGATGGCCGAGGCCACGGCCGGATTGCAGCAAGAAGGAGCCGAGGAGACGGTGCGGCGGCAGCGCGCCCTGCGCTACCAGGAGGAGGAGCAGGCGCTGGCGGCCAGGGATTGGCAGGCGGCGCATTTGCGAAAAGTGTCCGGTAGTCAGCGGCCACCGCCAGAGGCGGTGGCTTGTGATGGTGTACCTCGAAGGTGCGCTTACCCAGCGAATGGCAGGCACAAGCTGGCCCAAGTCCCGTGGGGTTTGATGCCATCTCGGCCGAAATAGCGCTCCTATTCTCCAGCAGGGGACACCACACCATGTGGGTCTGCCGTCATTTGCGCCAGTCACACAGCACATCTGGAGCAGATCGCTGGGCGGACGCGGAACGAATCTCTCGGCATGGGGGGAGCAGGTTGTACCTGTATCCACCACGATGCCCCACCTACTGGTAGAACCGCTGCCGATACCACTGCCAGAGGCAGTGGCTTCTGAAACGAGTGAATTAAAAGAACCACGCTGGAATGAACGTAACATCGGCCAGTGATGGTGAAGTCTTGTCGGCGAGGATAGCCGATAGCTGCTCTTTAACAGATTCAGACGAAACCGGCCACAATTGCTCCCAAGTTTGGAACAAGGGCATCGGGAACTGGTAGACGAAAGGGCTATCCAGTCGGGTTTGCACGCCAGCATACGGGCCATCCGCAGCGAACTCCAGCATCTGTCCGCTGACATTGGTCAGCACGACAGCGGGGGTATTGGCGGCAATGCGAACTTGCGTGCGCACCTGCTGCAAGACCTGAGCGAAGCGGTCTTGCGCTTGAGCCGCTAGCCAGTCGGCAGCCCAATGCACGAAGTTGGGCCAAAAGACCAACGCAAACTGGCCCAGGAGACGGATTCCGGCAGGGGAACGCACGTGCAGTTTGGTGAAGCCGAACGTGCCTTTGCCCTGCTTGATCCCGGCTTCCACGTCCTGGCGCTCGTGGTAGGTAGGGAACAGATCGGCGGTGGGCAATTCCTCAGCATCGCTGAAAGAGATCAGGGTGCTGTACCGGAACTCATCCCCAACCGACCAGCGCAGCAGCGTCAAGCGCACCGGGTAAGAACAGTCGCCCAGTTCGTGACGGTCTGTATCCAACGCCTGGGTGCGGGCCCCGACTTGCATCCACGACGCACCTGCTGGCACATCCTTGAGCAGGACTTGGGTCGTCTTGCCGTTGTGGGCCATCGTGTACCCATCGTAGCCCATCTCAATCAGGTAGGTGACATTGGCGGCGTCTCCGAAGCCCCCGTCGAGCAACCAACGGACGCGTACTGGATTGGGACAGGTGGCGTTGTCTACTTCCAGTTGCGCCAGCCAGTTGAAGAGCGCATCCCGTGCGGCGATGAGAGCCTCTAATCGCTGTTGGTGTTGCTCAAGAGCGCGACGCGCTTGGCTTTCCTGTTCGAGCGCCGACCGCAGTTGACGTTCCCAACTGGCTTTACGCTTGCGGACTTGAGCCAACTGCGAGTTGGGACGCACCCGTTTGCCGGTATAGCGCGCTTCCAGTTCGGTCAGCCGCGGTCGGATGGCCTGCAACTGGTCCCCCCAACGCACCTGGCGCTCAATTTGCTCGCGGATGATCGCCTGTTGTGCCGCGATCCAGCACCGTTTCTGCGCGATTTGAGCTTCGATCATCTCGATCCGCAGGTGTACCAGTTCCGTCCGACGGCGCGGACGACATCCCAAGCGGGCTTCTGTCGCCTCCACCATCTCGCGCAGGCACGCGCCGGAAACAGTGTCGCCAGAATGGTGAAAGGCGACGATGTGCACCCGATGGCGCAGGCCTTTCAGCGTGACCAACACCGCTTGGTGGCCCTTGCAGAGCTGGTTGGCCATATACCCAAACACCGTGTCCGGTGGATAGGTGGTGCTGTATGCGCTGACCGGACGCCCGGTCAGGTCGCCACACAGGGTCAGGCACTCTTGGTGACACAACACTTCGTGGGTCGCGCTGCGGATGTATGGTCGCATGATCGCTTCCAGTTCCGCTTGTACCTGCCCTACATCTGCTTCGTCGAGTTCGTACAGAAAACGGCTGACCGTCGTGTAGTGCCGAAACTCGACGTCCCAGGCATCTTGCACCGCTTGATCCTTCGCCAGGGGATGCGCCCCCAGGTTCAGGTCTTCGAGGTACTCGCACCCTGACAGGGAGGCCAACCCAAATTCGAGGATCAAGTCGCCCCCTGAAAGGGCATCTTTGTGATGACGTGGCGGTACGGCGGCTCGCAGGCGTTGGCTCAACTTCAGATAACGCGCAAACCGCCCCCACGGAATCAGCAGACCGTGCTGGGTGACCTGGCAAATTGTCAATGGCCGGTTTTCAATTGTTAAAGTCATCTCCCGCTCCCCCTTTTCCAGTTTGACGCAGGAATTATAAGGGGATCGGAGGTATTGCGAAAGTTGTCAAAATCCAAGTTTCAGAACGATTCAGCGCCTGAGTGCGCAATCACTACGTGAAGCCAAGTGTGGCCAGAGTTTGCCCGTGGGGAGGCCAGATTGAACAACATCCAAATCCGCCGCAAAATCCTGGAACTATTGAATGAGACGTATAACCGGGATCCTCACGGAGCAATTGAAGTGGACGAGTTGGCGGAGAAGCTGAATCTACCGTACAATAGAGTCCAGAGCAATCTGGCGTATCTCTGCGATCCCGACAAGAAGCTGGCGCGGTTGAGGAGAACATCTACCGGTGGGAGCCGGATATACCACTTTGCGCAAATCACTGCAGCCGGTGTCGATCTCATTGATGACCCAAACGAGTTCAACGCCAGGTTTCCACCTCAAGTGATCTATCAATACGTGGCTGGAGATAACCTGGAAGTAACGATTGGTGACAATGCCTCGGAGGTCACAGTTGGTAAGGACATCGTCAAATTGCAGTTCGGCACAAGCCATGGCCTCGAAGAGGTGTGCGCCAGATTTGCCACATCACTTGAAAGTCGTTCCAACCTGAGTATAGCGGACAAAGGAAAAATCACTGCACAACTTGAAAAGCTAAGGGTACTTCTGCAAAGCGAGGAGCTTGACTTAGGAGAGGCCCAGCGCATCAAACAGTTCCTCATTGAGCGCGAAGGATGGCCGCCAGCTAGGACAATGGCTTTGTTTTCCCATCCTGCCGTGGTTGAACCGATACAAAAAGCAGTAGAAAGGCTAATTGGTTGCTCGTAGGAGACAACCGTTAGCGATAAGGAGGACAGTATGGTCAGCGAGTTCGACCAGTTTGTACTAAAGTCAATGCCCCACTTCATAGCGGTGCAGTACCAGAGACTCCTGGAGTCGAAGACCGCCGAGCAAAAGGTACGTCATGCCCTACACGTGTATGAACTTGGCCTGCGGGCTTTGACTCTTGGCGTTGTTAGCCAATACCTGATCCGCGACGCTGAGCGGGTTAGCGACCCAGCCCTTAACCAACTGTTTCTGACCAAATTGCCCAACGCCACCCTCGACATCTGGCAGAAGATTCTCTTTTCCACTCTCAGTGCCTATGAGGGGCTGCGTCACTTGTTCTTTATGCCCGAGTTGTATGACTTCTTCTGGGACAGTTCAACTATGCCCCCTCAACCCCGCCAGAGCATCGAGGTTCCTTTCACCCGTCTGATCCAGATTCGTAATGACTTGGAATATGGCACACCCCCGACTGGCGAAGCCGGTTGGCAGACGTTATATGCCGAAACACTTGGGTTACTTTATACTATGCTTTCTCAATTTGCCTTCCTCGAGAATTACGATCTCATTTATATCACCAAAAGAGATGGTGACCTATACTGGTATGACCGTTACACAGGGCTAGAAACGGTTCCAGCCCAGACACCACTGCAAACTCACCGCGAGTTGGGCACAGGCTGGTTCTACCTCTCCAAGCAGAATCTTGATTTCCTTTGTCTACATCCACTTCTCGTATTCTGGGAAGAGCCTCGATCCGAATTGACTGTCTCCTCTCCTCAAGAAAGGATCGCTGTCTACGACCGCTTCATCCGAGACCGCCTGCAATACCTTGTCACTAGTTTGTGGGCTACTGTCACCGATGAGAAATCCGTCGCCGACTTCGTGCGCTTGCTCTACCACACTGTCGAGCAAATAAAACGGGAAGAACAAGAGGTTGAACGGCTGACATGGCGACAGTTGCAGGAGCTTGCCCGTGTCATCTCCCAGCAGCGCATGGCTAATGTGCTGAGCAAATATCGCTCAGACCTTTATCTGCAGCGAGACAAGACTCAAGCTGCCTTCGAGAACTTTCTGGCCTCGGACAAGGTCTGCTTCATCCTGACCGGCAAGTCGGGAGTGGGTAAGAGCAACTTCCTACTGGCACTGTCTGAGGCATACGGTTGGGAGCACTCATCAGATGTTTGCCTACTCATGTACAATGGGGCCAAGCTGAGTCCAGAAGAGCCGTTGACAGCCATCGTAGGACGGGATTTCGACAATCACTTGCAGCTAATTGGTCAAAGTGTTGAGAGAGGCATCGCCGATATTTGGCGCGAAATAGCCCGCATCGATGACATTGAGAGGCGTAAAGTGATCCTGTTAATCGACGCCGTCAACGAGAACGCCGAGGCAAAGGCCCTGCTGCGGCGAATTGACGAACTGGTAGAAGGTTCACTGTGGCCTTGGCTTAAGGTGGTGGTCACGTCCAGACCTGAGACTTGGCGGGCGATCAAGCAAGGGGTACGGTTAGCGGAGGCGAGATATTATCGCGAAGCAGGAGAAGAGAAACTGGGCGTAGAGATGGAGCCCTTTAGCTACTCTCAGGAGTTAGAGCCCTTCACCCGCAATGAGCTTCCTCTCGCATATGACAAATATCGAGAAGTTTATGACCTGCGAACAGTGTACTTTGATCTGCCGAGCCAGGTGAAGACAGCGTTGCAGGACCCCCTGGTGCTGCGTTTGGTAGCAGACATACATCAGGGACAGGAGATACCTTCGACAATCAAAATGGGAGACATATACCAAGAGTACATCAATCATCTGGTCAGGACTGAACGGTTGACAGAAACTGACTTGCGTTTCCTTGAGCGTGAGTTGATGCCGTTGATGATTCGAGAAGGGCACTATGCCAATGCCATCATGGCTAGAGAGATAGATGAGGCCCTTACAACGGATGGGCGGAGTCTGTTTGAGTTGATTCACAGCGAAGGAAAGCTGAGCAACGGGCGTTGGGTCAGCCAATCGTACATCAACCTTGTGGATGGGGATATACTGGTACGGCATGGAGAAGCACAAGATTACGAAATTAGATTCAAGTACGAGCGATTCTACGACTATTTTGCGGGCAAACGGCTCTTCCAGATGCATCACGGCACTCCCGATTCCTACGCGCGATATGCTGCTTTAGTTGATTCTATCAAACAGCAAGCATATTTATGGGGAGGGACAAAGGCAGCACTTATTATGGAGCTTGAGCACGCAAATCAAGAACTCATTCTTGAATTGTGCAAGGTCCCAAGCCAATCAATGCGCGAGGTAATGATTGCTGTTCTTAGCGAGTACGGGCGAGAATATCTAGAGCCTGTTCGTTACATCGTCGATCGGTTGATGGAGTTGTATTGTCAACAAACGAGTGGCCTGTTAAGCCCAATCACGGATTTCTGGCGTAGAGATTCGCAGCCTCTCGACGATAGGACACTCAGTGCGGCAGTGATAAGCCTAGAAGTGGCCCGACATCTTGAGATGACCGATGTATTGCAGAAAGCTGCTGTAAAGGCACCTGAATCGGTGCGTGTTCAAGCAACGCAGAACATCTATCACCTGTGGCGTGCAAACCCTGCGGCAGGTATGACAACTTTGGACGGCATTGCAAATCAAGCGGTGGGTGTAGCTGGGTTGCCACGCATGCCTGCTGTTGAATCATGTCTTGGCATTTCGATGCTTTTGTTAAGCCATTACGAGCCTCAGGAGTCCAGCCGTGTATTGGTGACCTCTATAGTAGATATCTGGCGCAACATTCTTACAGGCGTATTGTATCTCCACCCCAGTGGGAGAGCTAGGGCTGCCTTGGGACGTTTCATCCGCAAAATCGTACTGAGGGCCATAATCCGCTTTGCGATGCGCCAAGCAGAACAACTTCCAGAAAACAGGCCTTCTTTTATAAGAGATGCAGCGCTGTTTTTCAAATCCCCCCCTAGCATAAAGGAACGATATAATCGCCTCGTGTCTTTCTTTGCAGAATCACCAAGGTCAGAACTGAAGACGATATCTGACGATTTATTCGCAGCAGTTCGTGAGAATGACGCCATGACCTCCGCTGTCGTTTTCCTAATAGTTGTTGTTCAGGGGCTGACGAATCGGAGAGAGACACTTTCTCTAGTGAGGAAACTATTTGATCACGCACTAAACCAACCTAGGGTTGGCCTCTACGCCATGAATTTTCCAGGTGCCATAGGCCAGGTTGGGCTACATTACCCTGTCATTGATGACGAGGTCTACACACTCTGTGAAGAGATGCTTATGGCCTATCTGGATAAAACAAAGGGCGTGTTCTATTCAAATTTGTCTGTAACGCACACAAACGTTCTTCTGGGTGAGCATGGGCGGATGCGCAAAGCGCGAATGAATCCGAATGACAAGGACCTGCATACGCACTACCTCAACGAAGCAATTCAACGACAGGATTGGCAGTTTCTGGATCTCCTGCTATTTGATCTTGTTGTACAAGCAACAGTGTTTGAAAATCCAGAAGGAGCACTCAAGTCAGCCACTGCGATTTTACCACCAGCCCATGAGCATGTGAAAAACGCCGTTGTTGACCTTCTCGCCAGAACACGACTATACTACCCAGACTTGGTGAGAGACTTCCTAGAGGAACACGAACACGAATTAGACGATGAAACAAGGCGTTTGGTCAATAGTAGAGTAGTTGTGGAACATCCCTGGGGAAATTTCATGCAATATAAGTTCATGTGGTTGATGGTCAGAACCTTGCAGAGTGCTACTATCCGCAAGGAAGTAGCAAGCCTATTGGCAAGAGCTCCCTACTATCGTGATTTGTCGGAATTTGCCGAGTTCGCTATTAAACGAGTGGTGAATCTAGTCTATGGAGTGCTTGTCTTCCCAGAGTAAGGCCGCGGTTACGGCGATTGTGAAGCTGAGCTCATATGGAAAGGGAAGTAACAGAGCAAACGGATCTTGAACAAACTGGTGGGCAGTAGTGTGAAACCGAGCATCCATACATGGGAGGAAAACAATGACCAAGAAGAACAACTCTCCAGAGGCGGTTGGTGGGGACAGTATTCAGATAACCATCGGCGACCATGTTCGCGATGTAGCTGCTGGGAAGGGTATCCATCAGGTAATCGGCGAGCAAGTTCGGGTTCAAGTCACCAAGGCTGATTTGGCTGCTGTGCGGGAGCTCTTCGCCGAGCTGAAGCGGCAAATCGAAGCTCAAGCTCCGCCAGAAAAGAAAGACCCAGCAATGGAACGAGTAGAAGAGTTAGAGGAGGCAGTCACTGCGGGGAAACCGGATTTGACGACGATGGAATACGTCAAGAACTGGTTCGGCAAACATCTGCCTCAGTTAGCTGGCGTGGTGGTCAGTGTACTTGTCAACCCTATCGTGGGTAAAGTCGTGGAGGCCACTGGAGAACTCGCTGCCGAGGAGTTGAAGCGGCGGTTTACGAAAGAGCAAAGTGGGTAGCAAATCGATGCTCAGCATCCGTCTTGCCCAAGCCCTACATAGTTTCCTCACCGCCAAACTTCAATCGGGCGGCCCGGCCCGCCGCTTCTTCCGGTTGGATGGCCTTTTACGAGGCTACCTATTGTCATCTTTCGGGCTATAATGGTCCATGTACTTTGAGACTGCGTAATTGACGTTTGTAGGCGTCGCGTTCGGCTGTCAAGTGCAATTCGTGAGGTGAGGTAAATGCATCGGAGATTGTGAATGGAAGCAGCCGAACAGGTCTTTGTGAGCCTCGTCGGCCAGGACGGGGAAGAAGCGCCCGGCCGGCCCCCGGCCGGCCTGCCGCTGGCCGCCGGTGACCTGCTGCTGGTGGCTGTCCAGGAGCCTGGCTCCTCCACGCGGCCGGCCACGCTGTACGCCCTGGGCCTGGCCGACGGCCAACCGCGCTGGCACAAGGATTTCGCGCACACGCTGGTGAGCGGGCTGGCGGCGACGCCGGATGGCCTCATTCTGGTTGCGCTCTCCAGCAGTGACCTCCTGCGCGGCGAGGGGCTGCTGCTGGCGCTGGATGCGGCGGGTGAGGAACGCTACCGCTGGGCGCCGGGCGTGCAGCGCGTCTCCGCCCCGGCCGTGGCCGGAGACCTGGCCTGCGTCACCGCCGACGGGCGCACGCTGGTGCTGCTCGACCCGGCCACTGGCGTAGAACGGGGCGGGGCGGGGCTGGAAGTGAGTGCCTCCGCGTCTGCCCCGGCCCTGGTGGTGGGGGGCCACGACGGGGTGGGCGACCGCGACGGGGCGGGCGACCGCGCGGGGTCGGGCGACCGCAAGGGATCGCCCCTACAGATTCTGGTGCCGTGCCGTGGGCCGCACCTGTTGGCGGTGGACCTGGACGGGCGCCTGCGCTGGCGGTTCGAGGCCGCCGGGTCGCCCGAGGCCTGGCTGGACAGGACGCCGCTCGTCGTCGGGGAGCGGGTCTATGCCGTGCTCACCAGTGGCGCGGCCGTGGCGCTGCGGTTGGACGATGGCGCATTGCTCTGGCAGGCCGCTGTCGGCCCGGCGGGCAGGCCGCTGAGCGCCCCGGTCAGCGACGGGGAGCGGCTGTACGTGGGCGCGCGCGACGGCCTGTACGCCCTGGCGCTGGCGGATGGAGCCTGCCCTGAGCTTGCCGAAGGACGCGTGGTGTGGCATTTCCCGACCGCGCGCCGGGTGGAGGCTGCGCCCGTCGTGGCCTGGGGCGTGGTCTACGTTGCCTGCCACGACCATCACCTCTACGCGCTGGACGCCGCGAGCGGGGAGGAGTTGTGGCGCTACGAGGTCGGGCGGCGCATCGAGGTCGCGCCGCTGCTGGCAGCCTGCGGTGACCCGCCGCAGCCGTGCGTCGTGGTGGCCGACTACGGCGGCGCGGTGACCGCCGTCGCTCGCCCCTGGAGCGCCGAGGAATTCGAGGGGGCCGGACAGTGGGCCGAGGCGGCGGCCGCCTACGCTGCCCGCGGGCTTGCGCGCAAGCGGGCCGAGATGCTGGAGCGGCGGGCCCGCTCGTTGGAAGAGGCCGCATGCGGCGACGCCGAGTGCGCCGCCGCATGGGAAGTGGCGGCCCGGGCCTGGGAGGCCGAAGGGGAAGTGGGGCGGATGGCGGCCTGCCAACAGGCAGCGGAGCGCTGCCGGCACCAGCCGGTCATCGCTCTGGACGTGCGGCACGAGGGGCTGGTGCTGGGAGCCTGGTCACGCCTGCAGTTCAGCGTGCGCAACGCAGGGTATGGCCCGGCGCGCAACCTGGTCGTCCACGCCCAGGGCGAACAGTTCGAGGGGCAGGTGACGCAGACCCGGCGCATCGTCACGCTGCCGGCCGGGCGGGAGCAGAGCGAGTGGCTGGACGTGCGCCCACTGCAGCACGGCGACAGCGTCCCCTTGCGGGTGCGGGTGGAGTACCAGGACCAGGCTGGGGAGATGCGCCACTGCGAGCAAACCATCTACATCGCCGTGGCGCGCAGCGAGGCTATGCGCCGCGAGGGACAGACGGTCAACGTTTTTGTATCCGGTGGCGGTGCGGCGGCGGTGGGGGCGGGAGCGGTGGCAGCGGGGGCCGGGGGCGTGGCGGTGGGTGGGGACGTGCAGGGGGCAGGAGGCAAGAGGCAGGAAGCAAGAGGCACGGGGCAGGAGGCAGGAGGCAAGAAGCAGGACGCAGGAGGCAAGAAGCAGGAAGCAAGGGGCAAGGGGCGGGAAGACGATGACGTCGCCTCCCTCCGCCGCCAACTGGGAGAAGCGCGTGAGAACCTGCGTCTCATCGAGGAGCGCAAGAGCCAGTACGTGTTGGCAGTGGAGGTGCCGCTCCAACTGGTCAAAGAAGAGCGCCGTCTGCATGAGCGCATCGTGGAATTGGAGCGCCAGGTAGCCGAGGCGGTAGCGGAAGGGGCAGAAAGCAAGAGGCAGGAAGCAGGAGGCAGGAAGCAGGAGGCAGGAAGCAAGGGGCAGGAAGCCGGCGACAGATGGAACACGGCCGCGGTGCGCGACCTGCTCTTGGCGGCCTTCAGCGACGAGGAACTGGTCACGTTTTGTTTCGACTACTTCTCGGCGGTCCACGAGGAGCTGGGCAGCGGGATGGGCAAGGGCCAGAAAGTGCAGCGGCTGCTGGAGCATTGCCTCCGCCGTGGGCAGATAGAGGACCTGCTGGCGCGGGTGCGCGCGTGCAACCCGGCGCAGTACGCGCGCTTTGCCGCACGATTGGGAGAGGAGGCGGGATCATGACGAGCCTCAAGCGCATCGGCAAGTACGAGATCATGGAGGAACTCGGCCGTGGCGGGTTTGCCACTGTCTATAAGGCTCGCGACGTCGAACTGGAGCGCGTCGTGGCGCTCAAGGTGCTCCATCCCTATTATGCGGAGGACAGGCAGTTCGTGGATCGTTTCCGCCAGGAGGCACGCGCGGCCGCCCGGCTGCGCCATCCCCACATCGTCACCGTCTACGAGGCGGGCGAAGCCGACGGCCGGCTCTACATCGCCATGGAGTACCTGCCCGGCCGCACCTTGCAGGCATTGTTGGATACCGAAGGGATGCTGCGATTGGAGCGCGCGCTGCCCATCCTGGAGCAAGTGGCGGAGGCGCTCGACTACGCCCACGCCCAGGGGGTGGTCCACCGCGACGTCAAGCCCAGCAACGTGATGGTGGAGCAGGCGGCGGAGGGATCGGGTATTTCCCCATCCGGGGTGCGAGCCACGCTGACCGACTTTGGGCTGGTGAAGGCGCTGGCCGCCAGCACCGCCCTCACCTCGCGGGGCACGCTCCTGGGCTCGCCGGAGTACATGGCGCCCGAGCAGGCCGACCCGGAGCGAGCCGGGGAGGTTGGCCCGGCCGCCGACCGGTACGCGCTGGGGGTGGTGGCCTACCAGATGCTCACCGGGCGGGTGCCCTTTCCTGGCAACACCCCCGCCACGCTGTACGCCCACGAGCACAAGCCGGTGCCGCCGCCGCGCTCGCTCTGCCCCGCGCTCTCCCAGGCGGCAGAGGCGGCGCTGCTGCGGATGCTGGCCAAAGCGCCCGCCGGCCGCTTCCCCTCCGCCTGTGCCTTCGTCGCGCAGTTGCGGGGGGCGCTGCTGGCCGAGCGGCAAGCGGCCAGGCTGGCGCCGCTCTACGCACAGTTGCAGGCGGCCGCCGCGCGGGAGGAGTGGGCCGAGGTGCTGGCGCTGGGAGGCCGCATCCAGGGACTGGCCCCAGCCTACCGTGACGTGGCGGAGTGGATGGCCCGGGCGCGAAGCCATCTGCGCCGCCCCCCGCGGCGGCCGATGCGAGGCCGGCCGGCCTGGCTGTGGCCAGTGGTGGGCGGGGTAGCGGCGCTGCTGGTGATAATTGGGGTCGCCGTCGTCGTGGTCCCCCGGCTGATCGAGACGCCGACGCCAGTGCATCCCCCGCCGGAGGCGAACATCGGCGACACCTGGACGCGTCCGGCCGACGGCATGGTGATGGTCTACGTGCCGGCCGGCGAGTTCCTGATGGGCTCGAGCGACGCCGATAGCCAGGCAAGCGACAATGAGAAGCCGCAGCACACCGTCTACCTGGACGGTTATTGGATTGACCGGACGGAAGTGACCAACGCCCAGTATCGCAAGTGCGTGGAGGCGGGGCCCTGCCGGAGGCCGGAATGTTGGGACGATGAGAACTACAACACGCCCGACCAGCCAGTGGTGTGCGTCAGTTGGGACGACGCACGGGCCTACGCGGCTTGGGCGGGCGGGTGGCTGCCGACGGGGGCGGAGTGGGAGAAGGCGGCGCGGGGGACCGACGGGCGCATCTACCCGTGGGGGAACGGCCCGCCGGATTGCGACAAGGTCAACTACTCGGGTTGTGTAGGATACCCAGCGGCTGTAGGTTCTTACTCGCTCGGGGCCAGCCCTTACGGGGCGTTGGACATGGCGGGAAACGCGTGGGAGTGGGTGGCGGACTGGTACGACGAGGGGTACTATGCCCGCTCCCCGGCGCACAACCCACAGGGTCCGGATGCGGGGGACTACCGGGTGATGCGTGGGGGTGCCTTCGACAAGGAGGTCGGGCGCGTGCGGTGCGCCGCCCGCGAGATGGAATACCCGAGCGACCGCGACATTGTCAACGGTTTTCGGCTCGTGGCGTCCCCTGCCGGCCTCTGAACTCTGGCGCCTCCGAACGCTGGCGCTCTGACCCCTTCGGCTGTCCGGGGGTCGAGTCTGGGGAGGGAAACGATGAAATGGATCCTGCTGCTCTTGACCTTGCTTCTGATCGCCGCGCCGGGTAGCCGCGCTGCACCGGCCTTGCAGGCCCCCGTGCTCAAATGGCAGCGCGGCGGCTGCACCTCGTGGTGCGAGACCGGCTGGTATTCCTCCCCCGCCGTGGCGGACCTGGACGGCGACGGGCAGGCGGAGGTCGTCGGTGCGGCGTACTCCGTCTTTGCGCTCAATGGGACCACCGGCGCGACCGAATGGCGGATGGATCCACTCGGCGGGCGTGCCTGGCCGGGCGTGGTGGTGGCCGACCTGGAAGGGGACGGCACGCTGGAGGTGGTCACGGCGCACGGCGACGGCTACCTGCACGTCTGGAACGCGGGCGGCTCGCTGCGCTGGTCACGGCAGCCCACGACGAGCGAACTGCGCTCGCTGGCGGTCTACGACCTGGAGGGGGACGGCGCGCTGGAGATCGTCGTCTCAGCGGCAATTGAAAGCGAGACCAACACGTGGGCCTACGATAGTGGCGGTGCGCTGCGCCCCGGCTGGCCACAACTGAGCAACGACAGCGGCTACGCGGCGGGCATCTACAACGCCAACGTGGCCGTAGGCGACCTGGACGGCGACGGCCAGGGCGAGATCGTCGCCCCCTCGGACGTGCACTACATCTGCGCCTACGAACGGGACGGGACGCAGATCCCCGCCAACGCGATGTACGGTGGCAAGGGCTGGGGCAGGGTCGGCGTGTGGGAGAGCCTCGAGGTGGAACTGCGCGGCTGGGGGGAGTGCAGCGGACCGCGCGTCGAGCGCTACCGCACCAACTTTGCCCACGGGGCGGCCGTCATCGCCGACGTGGACGGCAACGGGGCGGCGGAGGTGGTCGTCACCGGCAACGTCTACGACTGTGAGGTGGACCACCCGCTGGGCCTGTACAACGGCGTCTACGTCTTCCACGCCGACCGCAGCCGTTTCCAGGCGGGCGGCTTCGACTGGCGCACGCTGCCGGTGGACACCGGCGCGCCGCTGAGCGAGGACTACGACGTGATTGAGAACAACCAGCCCAACCCGGCCGTGGCCGACCTGGATGGCGACGGGCGGATGGAGATCGTCTACGCCTCCTACGATGGGCGGGTGCACGCCTTCTGGCTCGACAAGACCGAGCACGGCGAGTGGCCGTACTCGGTCTACAGTTCTGCCGAGGGAGCCTGCCCTGAGCCTGTCGAAGGGGTGGTTCGCTTTGCCTCGGAGCCGGTGGTGGCCGACCTGGACGACGACGGCCACGTCGAGGTGCTCGTCGTCTCCTGGCCGCAGAAGGTGGCCGGACTGACCGGCAGGCTGCACGTCCTGGACTATCTGGGGCGGCCGCTGTACGTGGTGGACCTGCCGGCCGTGGCCGGCGACTGGAACGGCGGCCTGGCCGCACCGACGCTGGCGAACATTGACGGCGATGCCGACCTGGAGGTGGTCATCAATACAGCGCACACAGGGCTGGTCGCCTACGACCTGCCGGGCACGGCGCACGCGCGCGTGCTGTGGGGGACGGGGCGGGGGAACACGGAGCGCACTGGCTCACTCCTGCGCGGCTCGCTCGAGCGCTCGTGGAAGGGGGCGACGCCGGTGCGGCCCGCGCCCGGCGAGGTGGTGACCTACACGCTGGTGCTGGCGAACCCCGGCCCGGCGCTGCCCGGCGTGCGCGTGACCGACACGCTGCCGCTGGAGGTGACCTACCTGGGCAACCTGTGGGCCTCGGCGGGGGACTATGGGGCGGCGGGGAACGTCATCACCTGGACGGGGACGGTGGAGGCGGGTGTGCCGGTGACGCTGACCTTTGGCGCGACGGTCAGCCCGGCGTTGACCGGGCGGCATGCGGTAGTCAACACCGCCCGGCTGGACGACGGGGCGGGCACGCTGCTGGCGCGCCGGGCGACGGTCATCGTCAACGGGGTGGCGGTCTATTTGTCGGTGGTGAGGAAGTAGCGTGTGCTCCATTGCTGTACTGAGGTTTTCTCCAGGCCCACCCCAATCCAGCGATTTCCTGCCCGCAACGGGGGCAGTGACCGGTGGGTGTGACGTCGCAGTGCAGGAGCCGGAGAAGCCCCCGTTGGGCCAGTGTTGTACCACAATGGGGGCAAGCAGTGTGCTCGCCGGGGTGCCCGGGCACGTTGCCCACGTAAACGTAGTGCAATCCCGCCTGCTGGCCGATCTCCCGTGCCCGTTCGAGCGTCGCGACGGGGGTGGAGGGGGCGGTGAAGCGGTAGGCCGGGTAGTAGCGGCTAAGGTGCCAGGGCACATCCTGTCCCAGTTCTGCCGCGATGCGGTGGGCGATGCCTTCCAGGCACTCGTCATCGTCGTTCGCGCCGGGGATGACGAGCGTGGTCAGTTCGATCCACACGCCCAGTTCGCGCGCCCGGCGGCAGTTGCGCCACACGACCTCGACGTCTGCCCCGCAGTACTCTTTTACCGCTTCCTCGTCTCCTTTCACGTCCACGTTCATCCCGTCCAGCCCGGCCTCGACCAGCAACTCCAGTGCGGTGGGAGTCATGTAGCCGTTCGTGACGAAAGTGTTGTACAGGCGGGCCTTGCGCGCCAGGGGGAAGACCTCGAGCGCCCATTCCAGGCTCAGCGTGGGCTCGTTGAAGCTGATGGACGTGCTCTGGCAGTCGCATTGCCGGGCGCGGGCGACGAACTCCTGGGGCGAGATGAACTCTCCGCCGGAGGGGGGCTGCTTCGAGATGTCCCAGTTCTGGCACCAGGGACAGGCCAAGTTACACGACCAGGAGCCAGCCGTGAGTGCGAACGAGCCGGGGTAAAAGTGGTAGAGCGGCTTCTTCTCGATCGGATTGCAGGACAGGGAAGAGACCGCGCCGTAGATGAGTGTGTAGAGCGTGTTGGCACAGGTTTGGCGCGTGCGGCACCAGCCGGTCTGCCCGTCAGCCAGCAGACAGCGCCGCTCACAGGTCAGGCAGCGCACCTTGTCGCCGCTTCGCTCTTGCAGACGTGCCGGGTGGATGAATGGGGAGTGCATGGTAGAGGAGTTTTCGCCGTACATGTGCCGGCTCGACTTCATAGCGAGTGACCGGTTGGGGTGGGGGCTGGTTCGGACGAAGACGATTGCGGAAGGTGCTGAGAAGTGCGATTTCCGATACAAGGTGCAGAGGTTTTCCGTCACCTGAGACCCTATTTCAACAGTCGTCGGCTGAGGTTGGGACTGCCGCTGATAAACCACAAGAAACTATGGGTGTCCAGTAGCGGTCTCATGGCATGTACTCGTTGAAATCTGCCAGTGGAGCGTCAAAGTCATCCGCCATTACGACCAAACCTTTGGCGCTGCCAAATTGCGGATGGCGCTTGGGTGGCTCAATCGGAACTAACTGTACCACCTGCTGGGCATCTTTGAAGATGAAGACGTTTTCGCCTTTGATGGCAGTTTCGATAAGTCCGGCAGGCGCACTTTAGCCTCATCGAGACTGACCTGGTGCATAACCATTCCGACTCTCCTCTCGATTGACTGTATCATCCTCGAGATGACGTTGCTTGACGGCCTTCCAAAACTCATCGCGCGGCAACCCTTTGCCAGCCTGGATGCTCTGCCGTGACTTGTTCAACAGTGCCTGAAAACGCGGCGAGCGTGCCAGCACGAGCCTTTCCAGATCATCCTCACCCACTGGAACCGCCAACTCACGCATCACATGCCTCTCAACCATGCTCAGGCAGCCACCGCAAAGACCCTCATTGCGACTTGTGGTACCTCGATAGGGGTGAAATAGTCCGCTGGATACAGATAATCCTCACCGGATTCGTCTACAACTCGGATCAGTTGATGTTCAGCCGCACGAGCGTCTGGGATCACCTCGTAGATTTTTCGCACTTCCAGTGAGGCCGGATAACCATCGTTCTTGATGCAAACGACAAACCGCGTTTCCAAGTTATACTGTTCCATAATCATTCATCCAGGAGACGTTTAACCTTGATTTCCCGTTTCCCGATGCCATGCGCTTCATACCAGTGCACCTCGGCTTTACACACCAGGCCATCGGGAAGCCGAACCATCGCGATTCCCTTGAGCTTTCTCCAACGGCCCGGTCCATAGGTTCTTCGCAAGCGTGCGAGTCCGCGAATAGAACCACCAACCGCGATTGTCTCGACGTCAGTGATTGCGCTGATGATCTCAAAGCCCATGCTGTCTGAGCACCAAGAGGTTTTTGTAGATTAGATTGTAATATGATTGGGAGCCAAAGTCAACTCCAGATCACAGTCTACAACAGAAACGTAAAAACATCAATTCCGAGCGTGCCAGGCGCTGAGGGACCCGCCAGGCCGCGCAGTCCAGGTATCACCGCTGTCGCGTGTGCTTGGGCGGGGGAAAGACCCTCACGACCGCCGAGGGGCAAACAGTGCTGGTCGTGGTGCTCGTAGCCCGCTGGGCCGGGGACATCCTGGCTGTACGGCTGGGCCATGCCGTCGGGCTAAACGGCCACAAGAACAGGATGAAGCGCAATGATGAGATGAACGACTGCCCTGCTGACCAAGGCTAGGGGACAGGTGTTGGTTCGCGGCTATAGAGCCTGTGTGCCTCAGCATAGATATGTAGCGCTGCGTTTATGCGCTGTTCATATTCGTCGCCTTGAGCCTTAAACCATGCCAAAACATCAGGGTCTATATGCACGGTGACAGACACAGGCTGCTTTGGCATCCGTAGAGTGGCACGGGCGAAAAAGGACTGCGTCAACGGCGGAATGTCTGATGTGTCAATTGTCTCATCGGTCAGTGCGTCAACCTGTGCCCAGTTGGTTTCGGAGAGGATGTTCAGTAACAGCCAGAGGTATTCCGTCACCTGAGACCCTGCTTCAACAAGCGCTTGTATTCGTCGTGGTGGCCAATCCAAAACCAGATTGCCGTATCCCCTTCGAGGAAGCCAAGAACCCGATAATCGTCACCCACGCGCACAGAATAGATCGGCCTTTCGTCATCTACACGCTTGAAACGTAAACTCGGATGGTTAGGATTCACCTTCCAGGTTTGATAAGCCTTTCGTGCGCGTCGCTGCACCCTACGAGGAAGGCGCGCATAGAACTTCCAGAACTTGGGAGTCGCTCGTGATTTCATGCTGGTGCAAGTTTTCCGTCTTCAGTGATGGCTATGTCGGTTGTCCGTCCAGCACGATAGTCCTCGAGTGCTTCGCGCGCCATTTCACGCATCACGTGCTTGGCTTCCGGTTTGGCGAATAGCGCATCCCACTTTTCCTCACTGGCACGAATTTCTTCTTCAGTCTCAGTTTCTTCTTCCCCCAGCCAATCGTCGTATCTCTCGGTCGTCTGGAACTCGAGAAACCGCGCAAAATCAACGAGTTGCAGGACACGCTCAGGCGGCAATCTGCGCATGATTGTGAGCACTGTCTGCTCACACACTGAGGGCTGATAAGTTGTTTGCATTTTCATTGCCTCCCACTGAATTGACGAAAGATGTCTTCTGCGGATTTGCCCTTACAGTCTACAACAGAAACGCAAAAACATCAACTCCGACCATGCCGGGGGCACATTCCAGGTTGGGGGCGAGTTTTGCATGGGCCGCACCGGCGTAAACAGCCGATGCTGGGCTCTCGTCCTGTCCCAGCGCCGCCTGTTCCACGGTGGCGCGGCCCCCCAGCGCCGGCCTGAAAGCGCCGGCGCTGGGTTGGCGCTTCATCCCAGGCCCGTGGTGGTGGCTATTGCCCCGGGCCGGAGGGTATCTCTGGACCCATCCTCTACAATATCTTCCAACCCAACCAGCCATACGTTCTCACTGTTGGCCTGCGCCGCCAGTTGTTCGGTGAAGCCACTGCGGGAAAAGAGCGCGTAGTGGACGTGCCAGTCGGGGGCGGGCAGCACGGCGGACGATTTGGCCCGTAGTTCATCCAGCGCCTGCACGCCTAGCGGACGGGAAGTCCAGCGCGCTTCGCCCAGGAGTGCGGTTTGCTGGCCCCAGTTCAACCCGACTACGTCTACCTGGGTCTGGCGGTCCCAGTAACTGCCCACCTGCTCGGGTACGAAAGGCAGGTATCCCCGTCGCCCGCGGCGGTTGACCCACCGCCGGCAGAGGTCTTCAAACACCGTTGCGCCGACGAAAGCGTTGAGTTGCTGGTCTATCGCCTGGGGTATAGTTCAGAATTTTGGGGGAAATAGAGATCGGGGTCTTGCACGTTGAGAGAGGGCGGGTATACTTGCGCCAGTTGCCGGGGATATAGTGCAGAAGACGAAAGGAGCAAGAGATGACCCGCCCGATGTCGAGGAGCAAGCGGAAAGAGACTTTTCTCACTGCTGCGAGTGAGATGTACGATGGACTGGAAGACTGGTACGATACCCACCCCGAGGCCACATTCGAGGAGATTGAAGCTGAAGCGCGGAGGAGGCGGCGTGCGCTGATGGGGAAGGGCTTAGAGATCGTGGTCAACGGGCGTGACACCGGGTATCGAGTGGAAGGGGTGCGGTGTCCCAAGTGTGGGGGTGGGATGGAGTTCAGGGGCTATTTGCCCTGGACGATATACGGCCTGGAAGGAGATGTCAGGCTAGAGCGGGCCTACTACGTCTGCCCACAGTGCAAGGGGGAGACGATTTTTCCCCCTGGATCAGAAGCTGCGACTGCGCGCGGATCACTGGAGTGAAGGGGCCGCGCGGGTGGCGGCCCGGCATGGGTTGCGGGAGCCCTCATTTGAGTTGGCGGCAGAAGCGTACACCGATGCGGTGGGGGGCAGCATATCGGGTTCCAGTGTCAGGCGTGTGACCGAGGGATTTGGGGGGCAACTGGCGGAGGAGAAGAAGCAGGAAGCGGAACGGGCGATGGCGATCGGGCCGCTGGGAGAATCGCCGCGTGCACGACGAGTAGCGCTGAAGGACCCGATTCAAGGTGTAGGGAATGTGTCGAGTGATGGGACGCTGATCCTGATCCGCGGGGAGGGGTGGAAAGAGGTCAAGATGGTGGCGTTCTCACAGGTGGAGGTGTTAGAGCCGGACAGTGAGAAGCGGCGGCGGGCCCAGCAGGAGGGGAAACGTGGGCAAGAGGAGATTGTACGCCTGAGTGCACACAGTTACTATGCCGGGCTGTGGGACGCCGACACATTTGGACCGTACCAGTACGCGGAAGGGCTGAGACGAGGGTTCGATTTGTTGCCACGGTGCAGTTCAGTGAACGATGGGGCGCCGTGGATCGAGCGGATCACGGGGATGAACTTCCTTCAGGCCATCCAAGTGGTAGATTGGGGCCATAGCGCACAGCGGCTGTGGGCGGTGGCCAACGCAGTCTATGGGGAAGGCCAAGCAGAAGCCGCTGCCTGGGTAGAACGGCGCAAAGACGAACTGTGGGTAGGACATGTGGAGCGCGTGATCCAAGCATTGGGTCCTCTGAACCTGGAGCGGGCCACCTACCCGGAGGTAGTGCAACAGGCACCGGGCTACTTTCGGAACAACTGCAAACGGATGCGGTACGATGAATTTCGAGCCGCAGGCTATCCCATCGGGAGTGGCACAGTGGAGAGTGGGGCCAGGAACGTAGTTCAGCCCAGGATGCGTCGGCCCGGACGTGGGTGGGAGCGGGACAATGCCCAAGCCATGTTAGCCGCCCTTGGCGAGTTACACAGTGGACGTTTCCAATGGGCTTGGCGGCAGGTCTACCCTCGCCCGGTGACCCAAAGTCCCCCAAAGTTATGAACTATACCCTTAGTCGCTCCAGCACTTGACATTCCCTCTGATTCGCGGTATAATATAGAACAAATATTCTACTTCTCGCGCGAGGCGACCGACCCACACTCCGCCGTATTCCCGCCGTGCGCGGGCATTGTGCTGATCGCGCTCACGTGGTACAATAGCTGCCCGCGATGGGTTCCTGATTCGTAATTCGTAATTCGTAAGGGGAAGAAAGTTGGCACACGGGAAGCAAGCCTATACCGAGGCGGACATTCAAGTCCTGGAGTACCCGGAGAACATCCAGCGCCGTCCCGGCATGTACGTGGGCGGGAAGGGGGCCTCGGCGCTCCACCACCTGGCCATCGAAGTGACCGACAACGCGGTGGACGAGGCGCTCGCCGGCGCCTGTGACCGCATCGAGGTCGTCATCCGCGCCGATGGCTCTATCGCCGTCTCCGACAACGGGCGCGGCATCCCTACCGGCATGCACCCGGAGAAAGACAAGCCGACACTGGAAGTGGCGTTCACCGAACTGCACTCCGGCGGCAAGTTTGAGGAAGGCTCCTACTCCACCGCCGGCGGCTTGCACGGCGTGGGCATCAAGGCCACCAACGCCCTTTCCACATGGCTGGTCGTTACCGTGAAGCGCGACGGCGTCCTCTATCGCCAGCGCCACGAGCGGGGGTTGCCGGTCACGCCGGTGCACATCCTCGACCCACACACCGAAGAGGTCATCGGCCAGGTCGGCGTGCGCGGCGAACAGACCGCGATCAAAGAGCACAAGGACAGGAGCATCGGGCTGGGCACGATCGTCGCCTTTATGCCCAACCCCGAGTTCCTGGACGTAATCGAGTTCGACTTTGCCACGCTCGCCCGCCGGTTGCAGACGGTGGCGTTCCTGGTGCCGGGCCTCACCGTGCACATCGCGGACGAGCGGGGCAAGCGGCAGGAGCGCGAATACTGCTACCGGGGCGGGCTGGTCGAGTACGTCGCATACCTCAACCGCGAGCGCCAGGGCATTCATCCCCCCATCGAAGTGCAGGGCGACACCGAAGACGGCACGCAGGTCGAGGTCGTGCTCCAGTACCACGGCGACGAGGACGAGGAAATCGTCTCCTTCGTCAACACCATCCCCACACCCGACGGCGGCAGGCACGTCGCCGGGTTCCGCGCGGCACTGACCAAGGCCATCAACGTCTTCGCCGACGAGAAAAAGTTGCTCAAGCAGGGCGACGAAATCACCGGCAAGGACACCACGGCCGGGCTGACCGCCGTCCTCAACATCCGCATGCGCGATCCGCAGTTCACCTCCCAGACCAAGACCCAACTCGGCTCCGACCCGGTGCAGGGGCAGGTGCATTCCATCGTCTACGAGGCGCTCCTGGCGCGCTTCCGCAAGCACATCCCGCTGGGCAAAAAGATCGTGGACCGCTGCCTGGCCGCCTCGCGCGCGCGCCACGCCGCAGCCAAAGCGCGCGAACTGGTCATGCGCCGCTCCGTGCTGGAGGTGGACGAACTGCCGGGCAAATTGGCCGACGTGGCCAAGGGCAGCCCCACGGCACAGACGACGCTGTTCATCGTCGAGGGCGACAGCGCCGGCGGGTCGTGCAAGCAGGCGCGCGACCGGCGCTACCACGCCATCCTGCCGCTGCGCGGCAAGATCCTCAACGTCGAGCGCGTGCGGCTCAGCAAGGCGCTCAGCAACCGCGAGGTCAAGGCCATCATCGCCGCCATCGGGGCCGGGGTGGGCGCCGACCTCGACGTCGAGCAGATGCGCTACGGGCGCGTGGCGGTCCTGGTGGACGCCGACGTGGACGGCGATCACATCAAGACGCTGTTGTACACGCTGTTCTGGCGGCTGATGCGCCCGATGGTGGACGCGGGCCGCCTGTACGTGGCGCGCGCGCCGCTGTACCTCTTGCGCAACGGGCGCGAAAGCCACTACGCCTACAACGACGCCGAGCGGGATCGCATCCTGACCAGGTGGGGCGGCAAGGTCAAGGGAGATGCCGTGAGCCTGCCGAAGGGGGTGACCATCCAGCGCTACAAGGGGCTGGGCGAGATGAACCCGGAGCAATTGCGCCACACGGTCTTCCACCTGGGCGACGGAGACGACCCTTCGATCAACGCGCACATCGTCCAGGTGACGGCGGAAGAGGTACACGCCGCCAACGCCGCCGTGTCACTGTGGATGGGCGGCAGCCCTAGACGGCGGCGGCAGCGGCTGATGCGATACTGGGACGGGACAGCACTGGTAGACGACAACGGGAACGGGTACGAAGAGGAAGAGGGAGACGAGGAGTTGGTGGGTGAGGAAGAGGATGAGGGGTAGTCGAGGGGACAAGGGGACAAGGAGAGAGAGACAAGGAGACAAGGAGACAAGGGGATAGACGAGGAAGTAGTGGATGAGAAGTGGTGGATGGGTAATTGGGGGGATGAGGGATGAGTAGTGCGCGGAGTGTCAGGGGCGAGATTCCGGTAGACGTGGACGAGGCTGAGCCGGAAGAGACCGTCGAACTGGCCGACGACATGACCAAGGCGTACATCGGCTATGCCCGCGAGACGATCACCGACCGGGCGCTGCCGGACGTGCGCGACGGGCTCAAGCCAGTGCAGCGGCGCATCCTGTACGGCATGCACGACCTGGGGCTGCTGCACGACCGCCCGCACAAGAAATCGGCCCGCGTCGTCGGCGAAGTGCTGGGCAAGTACCACCCCCACGGCGACAGTTCCGTGTACCTGGCCATGGTGCGCCAGGCCCAGGAGTTCGTCATGCGCGTGCCGCTGGTGGACGGCCAGGGCAACTTTGGCTCGATTGACGGCGACGCTCCTGCCGCCATGCGGTACACCGAAGTCCGGCTGACCGCCGCCGCCGAGACGGTGCTCCAGGACTTGAACATGGACACGGTGGACTGGATGGACAACTTTGATGGTTCGCTCCAGGAGCCCATCGTCTTGCCCTCCGTGCTCCCCAACCTGCTGGTCAACGGCGTGGACGGCATCGCCGTGGGGATGGCCACGCGCATGCCGCCCCACAACCTGGGCGAGGTGTGCGACGCGCTGGTCTACGTGGCGCAAAACTGGAAAAAGCGCGGAAAGATTGCGGTGGACGACCTGTTGGAATTCATCCCCGGGCCAGACTTTCCCACCGGCGGCATCATCTACCGCTACCGCGACGACGGCGAAGGGCCGGTGGACTCGATCCGCCAGGCCTACGAGACGGGGCGCGGGCGCATCGTGATGCAGGCGCGCGTGACCACGGAGGACATCGGCGGCGGCAAGGCCAACGTCGTCGTCATCGAGATCCCCTACGGCGTGCTCAAGACCACCGTGCTCGAAAAGATCGCCAAAGAGGTGCGCGACGGACGCATCGCCGGCGTGACCGACCTGCGCGACGAGTCGGACCACACGGGTATGCGCGTGGTGGTCGAGGTCTCCCGCCAGGCCAGCACGCAGGAGGTGCTGAAGCAGGTCCTCAAATACAGCCAACTCCGCGAGACGTTCGGCGTGATCAACCTGGCGCTGGTACCCACCGCCGAGAACGGCACGACGCGCCCGCTGTACCTGTCGCTTCCGCAACTGTTGATCTACTTCGTCGAGCACCGGCTGCAGGTGGTCGAGCGCCGCAGCCGCTTTGAACTCGAAAAGCGCCGCGCCCGGCTGCACATCGTCGAGGGGTTGCTCAAGGCACTCGACATGCTCGACCAGGTGATCGAGACGATCCGCCGCTCGCGCACGGCCGACACGGCGCGCGTCAACCTGATGAAGAACTTTGGCTTCACCGAAATCCAGGCCACCGCCATCCTGGACATGCAACTCAGGCGGCTGGCTGCGCTCGAGCGCAAGAACCTGGAAGACGAGCACAAGGAACTCAAGACGCGCATCAAGTACCTGGAGGGGCTGTTGCGCTCCGAGGCCAAACGGCTGGAGGTGATCGTCGAAGAGACGGCCGCGCTCAAGGAGCGCTTCGCCACCCCACGCCGGACGATCATCGTCGAGCGCGAGGATGCCACGGCGGGGGCCGGCGTGATCACGACCGAGGCCGACCTGGTGATGCCGCAGGAGCCGCAGATGCTCGTGCTCACGCCCGAGGGCGTGCAGCGCACGACTGCCTCCGGGTTCTCCTACCGGCCCGCCAAAGAGCTGAGCAAGCGCGCCGTGCGCGACGTGCACCTGGCGCACGTGCAGGCCAGGCCGGGCGACGAGGTGATCCTGCTCACCAACCAGGGGCGCGGCTGGCGGGGTGCAGTGGGCTTCGTGCCGAGTGAGGGCAGCCCCGATGCATTGGGGCTGGAACGCGGCGAGCTCGTCGTCGGCATGGCCGTGTTGCGAGCAGATGCTTACCTGGTGCTGGGCACCCGCGCCGGGAAGATCAAGCGCACGCGCGTGGCGGACCTGGCGCTCTCGGAGCGCACGTGGGGCACGGTCATGGGGCTGGCCGAGGGCGATGAATTATTGTTCGGCGACGTGGCCGGGGACGGCGCACACGTGCTATTCTACACTGCCGAAGGGCAGATGCTGCGCATTGATGGCGACACGGTCAACCCGCAGGCCACCGGCACCGCGACCGGCGTGGCCGGCATCGCGCTCAAGGCGGGCGACCGGCTGCTGGGCGCGGCCGTCGTGCCGAAGGCGGCCGCCGACGAGAAACGGTGGCAGGTGGCGATCGTTTCGACGGCCGGCTACAGCCACCGCGCTCCCCTGGCCGAGTTCCCGGTGCAGAGGCGCGGCGCGCAGGGCGTGCGCTGCCTGAAGGCGTCCAAGTCCGGCGGGAAGGTGGGGGGCGTGGCCGCCGGGCAGGGCGGTTCGATAGACGTGTACCTGGCCGACGGGCGGCGGCAGCGGCTGGACTGGAAGGACATCCCCGCCGGCGCGCGCGACGCACTCGGCAAGCGGGTGGTGGCGGCGGGGAAGGTAGCGGTGGCGCGGGTGGTGGCGCTGCCCTAACTGGACACCCGGCACGCCGCAAGCTCCCCACACCGCAAGCCCCCCACGCAGTGGGGGGTGTCGTGACTGCCAACCCAGGGTCCAGCGCAGCAGTGACCGTACCCCCGCTCGCAGCCAGGTCCCTTGCCAAAGCAGGACAACCCCGGTATAAGCGTTCCCCCTGCTGTACCGACGGGAGGGGTTGTTTTAGCACACTCTGGCCCCTGTGGCGTCACGCTCTCCTCTTCTCCAGAAGCAAAGTCGCCCCATCACGTTGCACCTCCTCGGCAGATGATAGCACGCCGCCGTGCGGCGTTGGAACTTCTCCGACAGAAGTTGGCGAGGAGCCGGTCAGGCCGACCACGGAGTCTATGCAGCGAATCGGAGTTGACTTTTCTCGGAAACGCGGTACAATTATGCATGCACGAATGGAAAGCGACGCCTCGCGGCGGACGTGAGTGTGAGGCACTGGCCAAGACAACAAAGACGCCTCAAGATAGACATCGTAGGGCCACGTAACCGGATACCGTGTGGTGCCCCTTGCAGGTGCGGGCCGTCGAACGTGGGGAACTGGTCCCCCGTGTGCGACCCGACGGGTACGGACATTGCAGGATAAGCAGCCGACCGAGGAATGGTTGGTTATGCGGCGCGAAGCGGATGGAGAGATCCGCTATGCCCTGAGCAACGCCCCGGCCGAGGAGCCCCTGGAACGGTTGGCCTGGATGGAGGCGCAACGCTGTTTCGTGGAGCGTTCCATCCAGGATGCGAAATCCGAACTGGGCTGGGATGAGTTTCAGGCTCAGGAGCTCCGTGCCTGGGAACACTAACTGGCGCTGACGGTATTGGCCTCGTAGTTCATTGCTCAGACCCGTCTGGAGAGTGGAGGAGACTTTCTGTGACCTACTTGGAGTGTCAAGCAAGATGCTCAGCAATAGGCTGCGGCGCGGCTCCTGCTAATGCTGACAGGGGGAGGTCTCTATGCGCAGTACCTCAAGAGTGAAGTGGAGACTAATGGGAGCATTGGTTGTTGCAGGTTTTACAATCTTTGGCCTGCTGCTACTCATTGCTTCCATTCTGCTGAAGCCTGGTTTCTGGGCGTCTCTCTTTAACCAGTTGTCTACCGCTATGTTGGTGGGAGGCCTGTGGAGTGGCATATACGAGCTGATCCTACGCGGTGATTTCATTCGGATCAACGACGAAAACACAGAAAGGCTGCTCCGCCACATAAGTCTGGCCGAGCGCGACGAGGCCCTGGGCCTAGTAGAGGCCAGGATTGATTGTTCGTCACACGACAATACGGCACTTCTGTTGGAGTCGAGCGATCTGGTTGTGGTGCTGAACGATGGGCGAACCTGGGTATCGATGAACAGCGCCAAGCTGGCGAAGAGATTCGACGATCCACACAAGAGAACCACATTCTACCTGCTTCACCCCGATTCTTCGATGTTGACTGTTCTTGGCAAAAAGGTAGGCGCGAGCGAGGCTGGTCTCCATGACAAGATCTTGGAGACTGTGGGAATGCTCAATGTGATAAGGGTGCATCTCCCAAATTGTGAGCACAGATGTTCGAGTCTATGCCACCAAGGGAATGGCAGCGTAGTCGACATGATCAAGTATCTTGGCCGGTTGCTGGACAATAGGCCGTTCTCGCAGGAGCAGATCTTGCAGAAGCACGCAGGGCAAGGCTTCGGGCGTATCACACACCGTGACCGTTTTACGGAAGTCGCTTCCAAGCAGTTCCCAAGCAGGCTGCCAGCGGTCACTTTGGATCACACTTCGCAAGGTCAGAATAGCCTGTCCGCCGTCCAGGGTCCAAGCCATGCCCGATTGCTTCATGCGCTGGGTGACCAGTGTTTTGCAGGAAGCTTCCATCACGCCACTGGCGATGGGCAGGCCGTTGCGAATGTACTCGGCATAGCGCATGCGGTGTCGTTGGTTGCGGAAGTAGGTCGACTGAGTCCTCAGCCGCTTCCGTTTGCGTCCACGTGCCCGGCCGTGATGATATTTCAGCACACGAATGACGCGGTCGACGCCGTCATCCGCTTCTTTGAGCAGTGTTCTCAGTCGCTCAAACTCAGCCTTGCTGCGGGGGGTGCTTTCGCCCCAAGTGGCATCACAGCCTTCTTTCAAGTGATCACAAGCGTGGTAGAAGTCCACAATCTCGACACTAGGATGAGGTGGCGGGCCGCAGGCTTGGTCCACTTCGGACAACAAGCGCCAGTTGTCTTTCGCCCCATCGGCCAGCAACACCCGCTTCAGGTCAGGCCGCACGGCCAGAACACTGGCGACTTCCGTCTCAAGTTGTTGCTGGAGGGTCACCTTTCTACTCTCAGGCATGCGTCCATAGCGCACGGTTTGCAGCCGTTCCCCTTCTGCGTCGTACAGTACCACTGTCCCACAGCCAGCTTCTTGCTGCCCTGTCGGGCCGCTGGCGTGCTTGCCTGGCTGATCTCGCTTGGCGCGCTGATCACCGCCTTTCATACGCACTGTCACGCCGTCCACCGAAATGGCGATTACAGCTGCCTCACTTGGCACAGCCTCCTGAGCACGCAAAGCAGCTTCCCACTCGCGTCGATGAGTGTCCCAATGAGTGGACAACTCTTTAGGCAGCCGATCCAGGCTGGATCGCGAAGGCCGCATCCCGCCCAGTTCGTCAAACAGGGCCTCGCTGTCGCCCGGGGTCAGATGTGCCATGACGAAAGCGGCCTGACGCGCCGCGCGCGGTGTCCAGCAGCCCCTAATAATCCCAGCCCGCAGTTCCAAGGGACAGATGCTCTTGCTTCCACGTCCAGATGGACGATACAAGTGCCGCGTGACCGTGACGTATCCAGCAGTCGTCAGGTATGTTTCCGACGACGTCAATGTGTACCTATACGTCACCCCATCGACTTCGATCTGCTCGGCCGTCACGTCGTAGCGAGCCAGTTCCGCTTCCAACAACTCGCGTTCGATTGCCATAACGTGTTCGTGCAGCTCGCGCTCAAAGTGCTCAAAGTCTGGCGTGCCATCTGCCCATTCTGCACGCCAGTCCAGGACAAAATGTCCCAACCGCTGAATGGCGGCACTACGCAAAACCGAATTCTTGTGGCAAAATTCCATTGGGTAACCTCCGTGTGGTATGGAACCTATGTATAGCCATACTTTGCACGGAGGTTTACCCTTTGTCAAGTCAGTGTATCTAAGAGAGTGTTTTGAAAATAGTCGGGTATACTTGTCTGTATGGAAACACAACCCAGACCAGCCTACCCGACCGACCTGAATGATACACAATGGGCCCTGATTGCGCCACTCTTACCGCATAAGCAGAGCAAACGTGGGCGACCACGCATCTGGCCTCTGCGCGAGATCTTGAACGCGATCTTCTATGTGGTGCGTAGCGGCTGCGCCTGGCGGCTGATGCCCCACGATCTGCCGCGGTGGCAGACCGCGTACGGGTATTATTGGCAGTGGCGCAACGACGGGATATGGGAAAAGATCAACACCGCATTGGTGCCAGCCGTGCGCGTGCGAGAGGGACGCGAGCCCCAGCCCAGTGCTGCGATCATCGACAGTCAGAGTGTGAAAACTGCTGAAGGTGGTGACGAGCGCGGCGTGGATGTCCATAAGCAAGTCAGCGGACGGAAACGGCACATTGTCGTAGATGCCCTGGGCTTGCTGTTGCTGGTGCTGGTTCATAGCGCGGGCATCCCCGACGGCAGCGGTGGCAAACTGACCTTGCAGCAGTTGTTTGAACGGATCAAGGGCAGTGTCTACAGCCAGTGTTGTCGCCTGCAGCTGATCTGGGCTGATGGTGGGTATGAAGATATCGTGAATTGGGTCAAGGACCATTTGGGTTGGACCCTGGAAATCGTCCGTCGCCCCAAAGACGCCAAGGGCTTTGTCGTCTTGCCGCGCCGTTGGGTGGTGGAGCGCACCTTCGGCTGGCTGGGACGTTATCGCCGGCTGAGCAAGGATTTCGAGCATCAGCCCCGTTCCAGCGAAGCGATGGTCTATGCTGCGAGTATTCACCGCATGTTGCGGCTGCTGGCAGCTCCGGCTCCAACTTGAATTTCAAAACACTCTCTTAGGGATGCTCTCCAGAAACTGTCTGACGGTTTCCTTCTTCCGGTCTGGTAAGACGGCCAGGAGGGCAACGTGACCGTCTGCTTGCTGGGTGGTGATAATGGCGACGAAGTTGTCCTGCCCCTTG
>Ga0315289_10001606_pt1 | contig 35183 bp, 47 predicted proteins | sample YL17G11_40_MG_FD_203452 | JGI IMG/M metagenome (GOLD analysis project Ga0315289, IMG submission 203452) | Sediment microbial communities from Yellowstone Lake, YNP, Wyoming, USA - YL17G11_40 | ecosystem: Environmental > Aquatic > Freshwater > Lake > Sediment | place: USA: Wyoming | collected...
CCTGGGCGTTATCTGGTGGTTATATTCAATCGTCACCGGTAAATCTAATACAGTCACGCTCAACGCCTCCGGGGGCATCAGCGCCGCGGCCGGCTTATATTCTGACGTGCAAAACTACCAGCTTCAGCAAGAAGTGGATATGATCGAATCCCGTGACTTTTCAGACAACGAAAGCCTGGGCCGCCTGGCCGGGCCGACCGTGGCTCTCAATAAATCGTTGATGGCCGGCAATCGCCAAAAAGCAACGAGTTGGCGCAAAATTGGAAAATTAACTAAAAGTGCCTCAAGATTAAGGTGGTAAATGATTTCTGATCGTTCAATCCTAATTTTTTTGGTTATAGTGGCTCCTTTACCCATCATCATGACCATAATCTTTATGATATGTGAAAAAATCAAAAAGAGAAACCGAAATGTATGAAACCGACTTCGGCGGAACGCCCACCCCGCCCTTTCGCCAGTATCGCGGCGGAGCGCAAAAAAAGAAGGGCTGCCTGGGCGTGTTCTCCAATATGAAAACAAAAGACAAAATAATCGGGGTAGTTATCCTGTTAGGCTGCCTGGCCTCATGTGTCTGTTTGAGCTATCAGTTTATCTTACCGGCCCTGGCCAAGAGCAGCACCCCCACGCCGACTCACACCTCCCTGCCGCCGCTGCCCCAGGACCTTCAGCCGGCGGTGGTGCAGGCCACGCCTGCGCCCATCCCCGGCCAGGTGTTAGAACCGGCCGAAATCGCCAAAACCGCCACCTTTGTGGCCGCCATAAACAAACCGGCCGCGCTCAATAATCCGCAGGCGTCACCGGCTTACATCGGCGTTATCACCTACGAGTCCGGCTGCGAGGTTTCAAATCTGGGCTTTACCACATCGGGCTTGAATGGTAAGGCGTTTTATTTGTATTTTTCTACCCTGCTCGACCGCGATCCGCTCATGCAGATGGTGCAGGTGTCCGGGTTTGTGCAAACGTTTGATAATTGCCAGTATCCGGTGCTGATGGTGCAGAGTGTATATTGGCTCGACTTGCAGGCCACACCCGCGCCCCTGGCCTACGGCGGCCCATTGATTAGCGGCACCATCACCGCCACGCGGATCATCAGCCCGGCCCAGTGGGGACAGGTCAGAACCACGCCCATGGCCAGCTACACGGTTTACATTCCGCCTCAAAAAGAATATCCCACCCTCGCGCCGCTGCCCACCTACACCCCGCCGCCGCTCCAGCCGACTCAAACGCCCAATATCATCATCAGATATATTACCCCCACCCCGATCCCAGAGACTCCTACCCCGACCACGACCCCCACCCCCACCCCGCGCCCGGTCAATCTTAACGGCCGCGTGGTCAACATCGGCGGCTGCGCCGAGTCAAACCTGGGCCTGGAGACTGCGCCGGGGAGTGTCACCCTGATTATTTTGGAGGGGGCCACGCTGCCGGGCAGCGGCAGCCCCACCGACTACTACGCCATTGTTATCGGCCGCCAGGCTACGGCCTGCAATAACCCGGCCGTCCGGGCCAACACCATCACCTGGTATTTCGCCACGCCTACCGCCACCAGCACTCCCACCGAAACCACGACGGCGACGGCGACGCCCACCGATACCGTTACCGCGACGCCAACAGAAACGCCAACGGAGACACCAACGGCCACGGCTACGCCATAGGGAATGAATATGCCTTTTAATCGCGCTTTGTATGCCGAAAATTGGGAGCAAATCAGCCATACGATTAAATGCCGCGCCGGTTGGCAATGCGAGGGCAGCCAGGCCTATCGCGGCTGTCGTGCCCGGCAATATTACCCGCATCCACGCACCGGCTCGCGGGTAATTCTCACCGTGGCTCATCTGGATCATAACCCGCAAAATAATGACCCGGAAAATTTGCGCGCGATGTGCCAACGCTGCCATTTAACCTACGACATTGCACATCACCTTCGCACTGCCGCCCTGACCCGGCGCGAAAAAATAATTAAGGCAGGTCAAATAGAGATTATTTTTTAAGGAGTCTAAATATGAGCGTTCAAATCATGTCCCGAGTTTGGGAGAAATCAACGAGAAAAGGCAACGACCTTCTACTGTTACTTGCCATTTCCGACCACACCGACTCTGACGGTGTGTGCTGGCCGGGCATTGAAAGCCTGGCCGAAAAAACCCGCGTTACCGAGCGCCAGCTTATCCGCAACGTGCATACATTGGCCGAGAGCGGTGAATTATTTATCAAAACAGGCGGCGGGCGCTCTAACACCAATCTGTATATGGTCACGGTGGGTTTATCCGCCGCCGAAATACAACCTGTTTTGGTCAAACGTTTCAAATATTCTACCGAGCAAGCAGCTAATATTACTGCTGACATCCTCTCAAAACAGGCTAAAAACACTGTCATAGATGACAGTGTTACCGAGGCAGAAACCCTGTCATCCGAGACAGAAACCCTGTCATCCAAGGCAGAAACCCTGACATCCAAGGCTTTAAACCCTGTCACCGATGACACCCGAATCATCATTAACCATCATGTTAACCTAAATACTTCTGCCGAAGGCAATGGCGAATCGCCATTTTTGGCTAAAAATATTTCTCCCCCTGATCTACCCTTAGAAATTACACCCCCAAAAAACGGAACTGTTGGCCCCAAGACCAGGGTTAAAGATAAATTTTTAGAGCTGACCGGTTTTGATATGCCGGCCAATGAGCGCGACAAAAAGTTTTGGTGGTCGCAAATTGGGGAAATACTCAAAATTTGCCATACCCCCGACAACGCCGGGATGGTGATGACCGGCGTTGTGGAATATATGACAAAAGAAAATTTAACCATCACCACCCCCAAAAGTTTGGTAGGATTATGCCGCTTATCTGTCAAAGAAAAATTACCGCCAGGAGGCCAGAAAAATGGTTATTATTCCGCCGCCCAATCCAAAAACGGTTCTCAAGCAGGTCGCGCAGCAGCTCAGGCAGAACATGAACGCGCCATTGACGCCCAACTCGCCCGGCTTAGAGCCAGCCCCCATGGGGGTGGTGCTTGAGTATATCACGCACCGCCAACAGCACCCCGAAAACGGTGCTTGCCCGGTCTGCGGTTTCCCGCCTGGCGCGCCCGGATATTTGCGCCACGACGTAGCGCCGGGTAATCCGTTGTTTGGCAAATTGACTCCCTGCCCGCAGTGTCATAACCTTAAAACCGTCAGTAAAAACAAACTGCGCGGCCAATTGGATGGCTCGCTGACCTCAAAAACTTTTGCCAACTACGGCGTTACCGACAATAACCGCGAGGGCTACAACGCGGCGCGGTTGTTTGCCAAAAAACCGGCCGGCTGGCTGACGTTTTACGGCGACAACGGCCCCGGCAAAACGCATTTAATGGCCGCCATTGTCAATCTGCTGGGCGATAACCAGGCCAAATATTTTAATTTACCCGACCTGGTCAGCCGCCTGCGCGCCGATTGCGCCGACTCCGACCGCCTGATCCGCGAATTGATCACCATTCCGGTGCTGGCTATTGACGAACTCGACAAAGCCAACCTGCCCCACGGCTGGACCCGCGAACAGGTGCAGCGCATTTTTGACTCGCGCTATCGCACCGGCGAAGATGAGCAGACCGGCCTGGTTTTGGCGATGAATAATTCGCCGGAAAATTTACCCGACGAACTGCAATTCCTGGCCTCGCGCATCCGCGACGAACAATTTTTCTGCGTAAAAATGACCGGCGACAATCGCCCCTTTAAGAAAAAATTAACCGAAATCGCCAGAACGCAGCAGCCCATAGCAGACCTCAGAGGTTTAGACCGCAGAGGTTTCTAAAACCTCTGCGGTCTTTATCCCCCTTGACACCCCTCCCAAACTGTGCTAAACTAAAACCACTTAAATAGACGACGCGCCGTGTGGATTACAGCCACACGGCGCATCTAACCCCACGCCTGGGAGGACCAAGCGTGAAGCTAAAAGCATTATACCCAAGCGGTGCGATTCAACCAATCGCCACCGGCCCGCGTGGTTATTCTACGGCTTCCAGGCTGGGGTATTATCCCATTGAATGGAGGCACACATAATGACCACCACACCAGCCGGACTCCGCGCCAGAGTGATTGTCAGCCTGTATACCACGTCAGAGGGCCGCCCTGCCTTTCATGTAGAAATTAAAGGCAAAATGCCCCACGACCGGGCGCTTCGCCGCGCCCTGGCCGCCCTGTGGCGCCAGGTAACTCATTTGCACTATCAACCGTAACGCCAAAGACCGCAGAGGTTTATAAACCTCTGCGGTCTCTTTACAATTATCCCCCCGGCCGGTGGGGGATACTGTTTAGCGTTATCCTGTTGGGGGTGGGTGGGTCAGTGTTTGCGCTTGGCTTGATTGCGGCCATTGGTGGGATATAGTTACCCGTTTTATAGACAAATATGACACGGGTCTTGACCGGGCTGATTGACTGTCGGCGGCGGAACACTCCCTACGGTCGCTACCACCTTACCTCTCGGCAACCATAAAACATTCGGTTGCAGTTCTAGCCCGGCGGATACACTACGGGTATCCGGGAGTTGGCGCATGAATCGAATAGCCAGCGCCGCCTCCACATCGCGGAAGGGAAGCGTGTTTAGAGCCTCATCGCCAAAACGTTTGGCGATATTGGCTGCCGCGTTCTCATCCGCATTGGCTTGATAACCGCACCACAGACACTCAAAGTTGGCCTGGGAGCGGCGATTCATCGGAGAAACGAAACCACAATGAGAACATTCCTGGCTGGAATAAGCGGGTTGGACGCTGCGGTAGCGGATGCCTCGCTCATCCAACTTAAACTTGAGTTTGTCGCGGACGTAGCCCAACTGGGCGGCACGCAAGGCCCGGTTCATCTGACGCGACTTGAACCGCATGTCCTTGACCGACAAGCGTTCCAGAGCCACGTTGGTTTTCTGGGGCAAGTCAGCCAGCAGTTGGTTGAGAGCGCGTCCGATTTCGTTGCGGGCAAAGGCTTCCGCTTTGTGGTCGCTCAAGTCAACGGTAGGTTTATCTTTGCGTTTCAGGCAGGCGTTGAGTTTCTGCTTGCGGCGGCGTTTCGCGGTGGCCTTTTCCACTCGCTGCCGCAATTCCGGGCTGATTTGCCCGTATCGCTGGCCGGTGGAGGTTGACACGATAGAGACCATGCCGATGTCCACGCCGACCACCTGGGACGACCTGGCTTTTTTACCCTTGCGCTCCACGACAAACGTAGCGTACCACCCGTCGTCTCGTTTGTTCAGGGTAACGCCGGTACAAAGTTTGGGGAATTGGGCGATAGCTTCTTTGGCCCGCCCGTACAGGGTGATAGGTACGCGGATGGGCCGGCCTTTGTGCAGAGTGGAGATTAGAAGCCAAAAGTCAAACTGGGGCGTGTCAGAGGTTTCAATGACCACCACGTTAGCGTTAGCCTGGAGACAGATGTTTTGCAAAACAGGCCGGTTCTCGCGTTCATTCGAGTACCATGACCGGACAAGCCCACACGCTTGCATCCAGGCGCAACGTTGCCAGCGGTCGGACAGCGGGGTAGACACCTCTTGTTCAGGTACGGGCGCGTACTTGTCTGGCTCTTTTATCTCCCGGTCAATCAGCCAATGGACATACATCTGGGTCACGCGTATGTACTCTGCCGCCAACTCATCGAGTTTCTGCAACTTACTCGGATTGGCCTGGTTCAGTTTGAGATGGGTGATTGCTTTCTTCACTGGTTTGCAACTCCGCAATAATGCGCTCAGTCTTACGCTTGCTGCGCCGTTGGCCGTACAGCCGGGCGCAAAAAGAAGTGATAATGCTGACAAAATCCTGGAGTAAATCTTCTTTGCCGTTGTTCGCCAGATTAATGACTTCTATCTTGCGGCCCTGCATCGCCAGCAGTTGTTCCAGGTAGTTAAAGCCGAATCGGGTCAGGCGGTCTTTATGCTCAACTACTATCAGGGTCACGGCGGGGTCGGTCAACAATTTCAGCAACTTGGGGCGCGTGTCATTGACGCCCGACCCGATTTCCTTGACCACCTGAGCCACCTGATAGCCCCTCGCGGCGCAATAGTCCAGCACTCGCCCGGCCTGGCTTTCGAGATTGCTCTTGTTTTCAGCCGCCGACACGCGGGCGTAGACAGCCACTTTCTGACCGGCAGTGGTTGGCGTGGAGGTGTCTGGCAGCGGCTCGGTGACAATTATCGTGCCGGTATCGGCCTGATAACCGGCAATCTGACCAGCATTGAACCACCGCCAGGCGGTGTGGTAGGAAATGCCAAGTTTTTTAGCGTACACACTTAATTTCATAGAACAAGTGTACTGTAAAACTTGATATTTGTCAAATGTATGCCAATGTTTACTAATGGATACTAATAAAATGAATATTCAAATACGATACAAAAATGACTCTACTAACCATCCCCGATGGTTTCAAAAATGCCCGTAAGCAGGTTTATGTATGTCCCGTTGATGATTGCGCCCAATGGATTAACCCAGTTGGATGGTTAAAATAAAAAAGTAGGCCGCGTTACTTCCCTGACGCGGCCTACTTTTGGTTTGGGCGTCTATTCCTATAAAATTACCACCCCCTTTCTTCTTGAAAAATAATTGTGTGGAGAATATTTCAGCCCTTAAACGGGTCAAAACCTCTTAAAAACCCCCGTTTTAGGCCAAAACTCTCCCCACAATATCAATTACGAAGTGAAATTGTGCTATAGCAATCCGGCTCAATTTTAACCAGCCACGCCTCTGATGTGGGGTCAGAACGCAGCATTTTGACCCGTTGCGCGGGGTAATCGCGCTCCAGGTGGGCCATATAATCCATTTCTGACTGGCTGGTGGTGGGATTGTTGAAGAAAATCAGCACCCAATGGCGATAGGGCGCGCAGCTCACCGCCTCAAAATCTACCGCCTCCACGCCCATCGCCCGCTTGGTGGCCGGGGTCAGCGACTCGGCCAGTGAATTATCCTGCGGCCACACAAATTGAGGCGTGTCCGGCAGGTAATATTTCCACACAATATAAGTTCCCAGGTTGGCGTGATATACCGCGTCGGCCTGGCGCATGGTGGTGAGCATATCCATATTAACCGGCTGGCGTCCAATCGGCCCGGCCGCCATCGCGGCCAGGATGAGCGCGGCGGTCGGCGCGGCCGTGGCCAGCCAGAGCGTCAGCCGCGGCCTGCTCCTGGTCACGGCCCAGGCCAGCCACAGGTAATAAAACGGCGCTATTGGGGCCATCACCCGGCTGATGAGCACCGGCTGCCAGAGCAGCGATGCCAGAGTCACCAGCAGCAGGGGCCCCAGCACCGCCGCCGCCAAAAATTTAACCGGCGCGTCTACGCTGCCGGCGCGCAAATTTGCCAGCAGGCTTTTGAAAATTAGAATGAGTGTAAAGGCGGTAATCAGCCCGCTGGCAATCACAAACGGATTGTTGGGCAAAAACCAGAGCAGGTCGTCCAACGTAGCCAGCCAGCGCCCCGGTGAGGTAATAGGCGGCACCCAATAGCCCGATCCCACCGCGCCCACCTGGTAGGATAAGAAAAACCCGGCCGGCAGCGCGCCGGCGGCTGCCGCCAGGCCCGGCAAAATAAACGGCTTCCATTCTCCATGATAGGCCATCGCGCCCAACCAGGCCGCCGCCACAAACAGGCCGGCCATATTGTGCAGGTAAAGCGCGGCCAGGCTGCCGGCAATTGCCAGTCCCCAACGGCGGTGCAGCAGCCCCAGCGCGGCCAGGCTGACCGCCAGCGTCAAAATTTCATAGGTTCGCGCTTCCTGGGAATAGTAAATTTGAAACGGGGAAAAAGCGGCCACGGACGTAGCCAGGATAATTGCATTTTTATCAAATTCAAGGGCATGGGCCAGGCGATAAACCACATAAATCAGGGCCAGTCCCGCCAGCACCGAGGGCAGCCGTAAAACCGCCTCAGAATGGCCCAGGACTATATTTAAGCCCCATAGGAGCAAATAATAACCGGGAGGATGCACATCCCCCCACGCGGCCTCAAATAATTTCTGTAGAGGCAATTGAGCCAGCCACGCGCTAAACGCCTCGTCATACCACAGGGCCGCCGCCAGGTTGAGCAATCTCAAGGCCAGCCCGCCCCCGAAAATAAGCCAAAACAAACGGCGTGGCATCATTTTACCTGGTCCTGGAATAGCGCGCCTTGCCCTTGCGCCGGACGCGATCCCGCCTGCTGCTGGACGGTTTAGCCACATTTTCGCTTGATTTCCTAACTCCTTTAATAATCTTTTTAATCAGTCCCATTGAAAAACCTTTCTTAAATACCAGGCTCCTGCAGAAGCCTGGTGTTGCTTTAGCAATACTCCCCGTTGAAACTAGAAAATATTGCGGAACAGCCTGATGATATACGATACAAGCGCGAAACCAAAGCTGATTCCCGCGCCTACGCCGACGATGGGCATCATCATGGTCATGATCTGGCTGGCATACGTGAAAATGGATGTCAAATCGATTGAGATGGAAGGCATGATAGAAAATCCTCCTTTCTAAAAAAGTGGCCTATTTAGACTTTTTACGCATCAGGTGATTCATTTTATGCCCACGCCGGCCGTGGCCCTTCCTGCTGGCGTGGGGGACGGCCAAAGAACGCCCGGCGCGTTTAACGCCTCGCTTCATTCCTGACCTAACTCCCATACAAAAGCCTCCCAATAGCCCAGGCCTGGGCCAGTCCGACCACCAGCAGCGCGCTCAACAGAGTCAGCCAGTAAGCCCATTTCGGGTTGAGGAACTTATAACCCAGCCAATACCAGGTCAGTCCTACAAAAACCGCGCTAAAAAGCTCTAAATAAAGCGTGTCTCGCTGCTGGATCAGGACCATCCAGGCGTTAAAGTAACTCATACTTACCTCGTTGATTATCGGCTTAGAAAATGTTACGGAAGAGCTTGATGATGTACGAGACCAGCGCAAAACCAAAGCTGATACCCGCGCCCACGCCGACGATGGGCATCATCATTGTGACAATCTGGGCAGCATACGAAAAGATGTAGCTCAGATCGATTGAGATGGAAGGCATGATAAAAAATCCTCCTTTCTTTATTATTTGTTCAAATTAAAGAGGCTAAAAAGCGCCTCGTGGATGGCAATCAAAACCCCGGCCGCGCCCATCGCCGGCAGCAGCAGGTAGGCAATAAAAGGCCCCAGGCAAATATAAAAAGTTTGTTGTAAGTCGCTCCACATATTATCCATCGTCTTTACTCAACGCCCGCCTGACAACATTAACCAGCCAGTAAAGTAATAAGTTGATGAGATAAATACCGGCTATAGTGCCCGCGCCCCAGGTGATCAATTGTTCTGTTTCGGTAGTCCAGCCCATATTATTTCCCTGATAATCAATAATACCTGTAGTCCCAAAATAGAAAGAAAAATCGTGGCAATCACCTGGTCGCCAAAGTCCATTGAAACAGGCACCGATAAAACCATTGTGCTGGCCAGGGTGTAGGTATAAACGCTCATGCGCGCCGTTTCCGTATGATGACCAGCATTAAAATATTAGTAGCCACCACACCCGCGCCCACGATGGATATAATTATCTGCCCAAAACTCATCTGGAGCGGCTGATAAAGCGTTGAGCCGGTATCCAGGGTATAAGTATAAGCGTCCGGAGTCGCCATCCCCACCGGTGTGGCGGTCGGCGTGGGGGTGTTGGTCGGGGTGGTGGTAGCGGTAGGGGTCACGGTCGGTGTGGGGGTCGGCGTGGGCGTGGTTTGGGTGGTGGTGTAGGCGATGATAAAATTTACAGCCAGGTAGGGGGGCATGTTGTTGTGACTTCCACTACCTCCGGTATTACCTGTCAACGCGGAAATCCATAACGTGTTACCCGCCCCTGGAACGGACATTCCATTTCCATTAACTATAAAATAAGGATAGCCACCACCAGGAGGATGGTTGTGACTAGGTATTTCCGTAATCACCAGCGTGTGGCTTCTCTCCCCACCAGTCGCCGCCAGGGGATAGGGGCCGACATCCATAGCGCACATCTCATTACACATATCGGAATTGCCAAGCACAAACCGTGATTTTAAGTTAGGTAGATTAAACGTAGTAGTGCCATTACCTACGCCGTAGGTGGTGCTAATCACATTAAACAGGTCGGCGTATGTTGTCCGGTTAATAGCCAGTCCATCACAATACAACCAACCACTAGGCAGCGGATCACCTGCCCATATCCTAATCTCTCCAATCAGCGGCCCATCGGCCAGCGCCAGGCCCGCAAAGGCAAATGTCAGAAGAAACCCGGCCAAAATAACAACAAAAAATAGGCGTTTCATACGCCTATTTTAGCACATTTTTATAATTCTTTTTGTAAATATTATATAATTATTTACCTAACCGAGAATAGGCTGTTAGTTCGTTTGCAAATGGCACAATATCTTATACTCATTTCTACCTCACTTGACCGACGTAAGCGGCCTAACGAAAGGCGCATCACCGGCTGCCGGTGTGGGCGATGCGCCTCCCGCGATAATGTGTGATTGTTAGCGCACACTGCCCAAAAATCAAGCTGTAGGCAGTCCGGTGCATGCGCTTGTTAGGCCGCGTAACGGCATTTTCACCATAACGCCGCCTGACGTGACTTATTTAAGCGCGGTTGGATAGTGTTTTTGAAATAGAGCCGCGCTAACCGGCCTGTAAATTGCGAATAATTTTCACCATCACGGCGTAGATATTCGACTGGCCGGTCTTTGTTTTTCAGACCTCGCCCCCAATTCCACCCGTAACTATCCCAACTGCGAACCGCCGAAAATACCGCGTCATCATCTAACGCCTGAATGTGCATACCGAAAACGTGAAATTTTACGTTGGGCAGCAGGTCATTATAGAATTTTATCACCCGTTTTGCTCCGGCTGCGCCCCGGCCACACACTGACCCTATTCCGGCGTAGTCATCCGGTATCAAACCTAGCTCCCGCTGGCGGGATAGGTCATAATCACGTTCAATCAGATTATCACCCTGCAAAACTGGCAGCCAGGGTAAATCCGGCGCGGCCTGTTTGCATAAAATCTCATTTTCAATGGTGGCCTCAATTCGCTCTTTATTTGTCGGTAAAATAGAGCGATTGACGTTTGGCTCACAGGCATAATCCATCACCGCGCACCAATCGAGAATAACATCTCGGCTCTCGGCGCGTACCCAGTCAACCAATTGAGAGATTGACCAGGGATATTTACCCCACCGTCGCGCCGCCGTGAAGCCGCCTGGGTCAATGGTAATGCTAGAGATATGGTCAGCGGGTGGCCGGGAAACCGAAAACCGTTTTTTATCATCATCCCAAAACGCCGAGGCTACCAGCATAATGTGACTTGATTTAATCAAGCGTGAGCGCATCATATCCCCGCCGTGAACAGTAAAATAAAAACGTGGTTGAGCCATAATTGTTGTTTTAGCGGCCTAAGACTAAGCTAACGCGCTTGCGGGTGGGCGCGGATAACCCCGCTAAAAACCTTGCCCGCCAGCGCACAATTTTTGATTAACCGCCTGGTAGCAAGTCGCGTTGAGCGACTTGTTGGGCGGCGTTTTTGGTGATTAAGATTGTCCAATCACAACAGATAAATTGATCACCTACTACGTGTACCCTGTCTGGTAAGGCTTCATCAGCGTTATTGTGACATTCTGGGCAGAGATTAAACGGCTGTTTTATGATTATCTGGCGGCGTTTTTCTTCCAGAGTTTCACGCCAACCAATACGCAACCGCCAGCCCCACCCTGGGCGATACATCACAATACCTTGCCGAAGTTCGCTGTCAAAATTGGCGAATGATGGCTGATAGGCCGCCCGGCGATGGGGGTATTTTTCCTCGATTTCATTGCATCGCTGTTCGATTAGGTCAATCTGTTCTAGTTCGGGTAAATTCATTTTTGCCATAAAATTACTCCGATTGGCGAAAGAAGCCGCCCAACGCCTGCGGTTCACGCGACCGCCGCATAATTTTTGATTGACAGCCTGTTTCACCTAATAAGGTTACTCCGAATAAAAATCTTGCTTGTGCGGTCGCGTGCAACCGCTTGTTAGGCGGACTTTCCTGAGTTTGCAATAATAACCTGGCGGGCAAAAATTAACTCGCTTTTTGTGTATCCAATATCACGAAGTTTTGTTCTAACTATGCCCCAAATTATCAAATTATCGTTTCTATCACCAATGAAATACCATTGACCATCATAATAGATTTCAAGCGAATTTTTGTAATGCTTGGTTTTTCTATTCGTCCTAAAATCAAACCCTAATCGCTTCAAATCTGCTAGAATTTCTGGTGAGTTTCGCATTGTCCGCCTAACGCCCAGCGGTTCACGCGACCGCCGCATAATTTTTGATTAACAGCCTGTTTCGCCTTTAAGGTTACTCCGAATAAAAGCCTTGCTTGTGCGGTCGCGTGAACCGCTTGTTAGGCCGCGTTTTTGGTAGTAATTAATCTGATTTGAAGTTTTTAATAATTTCCAAAATAACAAGTGCTACAATCCACAAAAAGGAAAAGTATAGGAGATTAAAAAATGTTTGAATAACTAAATAAGGTATATCATTTAATTGTTCAGAAGATATATAGCCAAGTTTGAAGCTCACAAAAAACCTTAAGAAGCTAAATGCGGTAAAGATAACTGTAGTAAGAATGTAATTTTTCATTTTTCACCTTAGCGGCCTAACGCCCCCGGTTTCACCGGCTGGCGCGTAATAAAGTATTTTTGGATTAAAAAATCATTTTCGTTTGCCTAGCTTCGCCAGTCCGGTGCAAACCGTTGTTAGGCGGCGTTGTTTGGTGGACTTGTTGCCTAACTTTATTTACCCTGGCTATAGCTTTATTTCCGGCTTCCTGGTCAATCTCAAAGCCTAGAAATTGTCTACCAAAGATTTTACAAACGGCGCAAGTTGTACCACCGCCTGTAAATGGCTCAAAAACTACATCCCCAATATCTGAGAAGCAATCAATATAATACCTTGCGGTTTCTTCATCTTGCCCCCAAATATGATGGTTTTTTTGCTTTCCTCCGCCAGTGAATGACCCAAGCACGTTGGTTCTAGGCATACCACCGCCGCCGCGTTTCCTGTAACATAACAACGATTTAGCGCGGGCAATTGTACGGCGTGGCCACAAAATTGAGCAATCTTGGCTCATAATCAACGTATAATCCCAAAAATATTCAAGGTGCCGGCCCAGATATTCAAAAATAAAATTTTTCCAGTATCCTCCGGTATAGGTAAGCAAAAATCCACTAGGCTTCAGGATTCGCGCAGATTCTACTGCAAGCCATTCGTACAACGGCAAAAACTCTTTGAGGTAAGGTGGGTCAGTAAAAATTAAGTCAATGCTATTATCTGGCACGAATTTAGTCAATTCGCGTGAGTCGCCTATGTAAATCTGGTTCAATTCATAATTTCCGAGTTTCACGATAGCCGCCTAACGATAGGCGCATCAGGCGCGCCCGAATAACTTTTGATTAATCGTGTGTTTCGCCTGATAAGGCTACTCCGTGAAAAGACTCGCTTGTGGCGTCGCCTGCATGCGCTTGTTAGGTTGCGTGACGATTTGTACATTGACACCTTTTGCAACGCACCAAGCTAAAATATCAATCGCACTAAATATAACAGTTACACCCTCATAATCCTCCTGAACAATTTGCCCTTGTGGGGAGCGGGGGCCATTTAGGTATTTTTTATTTGATGTGTCCCATTTACCCGGCATTTTTAATACTATGATTGGGTCATCAATTCCAATTCTGTTGTATTCATTGATTGAATCAATGGCCGCTTTTGCAAGTTTAAAAATATCCATCTTTCAGCAACCTAACGGACGGCGCATCAGGCGCGCCCGCATATACTTTGGTTAAAGGTTTCACCCAACTACTACGGGCTACTCCGTGAAAAGGCTTGCTTGTGGCGTCGCCTGCATGCGCTTGTTAGGCGGAAGCGTGACGGGCTTGCTCAATTAACCGCCGTACTACTTCGCTTTTTTCGCCCTGGCTTTTAAGCCATTCTACCTGTTCAGCCTCTAGCCAGAATGTAACCCGCTTGGGATTTTTGAGAGTTTGAGGGCGGCCAGCCCCTTGCCGCTTGCCGCCCCATTTCTTTTGTTCGCTCATTTTTTAGCCAGCTTTTGGTAGGCGTAATCTGTTGCCTGCGCTTGACTGTTAAATCTTGTAACAAATTCATCCCACTGTGTTCCAGCTTCGGCCCACCCGTAAGTAGTTCTGTCGGTTTTTAAGGCTGCAAATAATTCAAAACCGGCTTTTCTTAAGGCTCTCTCTTTTCTTGTTTGCGCGTCATACATCCACACCATTTTGTATCTCCTTGACAAACTGTATTGTTTAATCTTATGACTTGATTATATCATACAATATCTAGTTTGTCAAGGGGTATTTTGAATTTGTCACACAATTTTAAGGTTCGGTTTCAGCTTCCGCCTAACGCCCCCGGTTTCACCGGCTGGCGCGTAATAAAGTATTTTTGGATTAAAAAACCATTTTTGTTTGCCCGGCTTCGCCAGTCCGGTGCAAACCGTTGTTAGCCGGAACGTGAACACCTGGCACAATTAACGGCGGCTGCGCCCCGGCCATGCGCTTTTTTGCCAGCTTAATGTATTTTGGGTTTAACTCCACGCCGAGCCAATTGCGCCCGGTTTCCACGCAGACTTGGCCGGTAGTGCCTGAGCCAAAAAACGGATCCAATACCACGCCGCCAGCGGGACACCCGGCCAGGATGCAAGGGCGTATCAATTCGGGGGGGAAGGTGGCAAAATGGGCTTCGGCGTAGGGTTTCAGGGTGACTTCCCAAACGCTGCGCTTGTTTCTGTAGCCATTATCGCCAGTGTATAAATAATCACGCCTATCTGTGTTTTGTTTGCCATTACCAGCACCGCCAAAAGGCCGTGCGCCTCTTACGTTTTTCCGGGGTTGATTCATTGAGTGCGGCGGCTGGCCTGGGGCCCCATTGACGTTTTTATGATTATCAGAAACGCCACGCATTAAACGAGGTAGGCTATCTGGTGACTGAGGTTCTTTTATCGCCTCGGCATCATAAAAATACCGTTCAGACTTCGCCAGCAAAAAAATGTATTCGTGTGCTTTGGTAGGCCGGTCGGTGACACTTTCCGGCATTGGGTTGGGCTTGCTCCAAATAATGTCAGAGCGCAAGTACCAGCCATCGGCTTGCAAGGCCAGGGCAACGCGCCAGGGGATGCCAACGAGGTTTTTCGATTTTAGGCCGTGATTGCCACTTCTGTTTGGTTGAAATTCTGGAATACCTGAATTTGGGTTCTTTTGGTCGGGTATTTGTCGGCGGCCCACATTGCCATTATAGCTTTGGTATTCTCGACCACCGCCGCCGGTGGCGTATGTGTCCCCCAAATTTAGCCACAGCGTACCATCATCGGCCAGCACCCGGCGCAATTCTTGAAAGATACCGACCAGGCCGGTGACGTATTCCTCTGGCGTTGGCTCAAGGCCGATTTGACCGGCCACGCCATAATCACGCAAGCCCCAATACGGCGGGCTGGTGACGATACAATTGACGCTGCCTGTGGGCAGGGTTGGGGCTATTTCTCGGATGTCACCTAATAAGATTTCGTTTACCATGATGGTTGTTTCAGTTCCGGCTAACGCCCGGCGCATCAGGCGCGCCCGCATAATTTTTGATTAACAACCTGTTTCGCCTGATAAGGCTACTCCGTGAAAAACCCTGCTTGTGCCGTCCGGTGCAAATGCTTGTTAGCCTGCCGTATGACCAACTCGCCAATAAATTCAACCACTTGCGGGACTACGGCATTTCCGAGTGTTCTAAGTCTGTCCACCCGATGGGGAACCCCATTAGCCACTCGACAAATTCCGGGTTCAGTTGTCCACCATTCTCCAATTTGCCGACCTGTTCTGATAACGGGCGGCTGTTGCGGTTGTGTGTTTCTTCGCTGGCCTTCCCGCTTCTCCAATCCCGCGCCGATGGTGTCGCATACATTACCGCCGTCTGTAGATTTAGACCGCCCATTCTCCCCTGTGTTCCGGCTCCGGTGTAACAGTTGCCGTGCAGTGTCGGCCACAAGGCCGCTAACATCCCCAAATCCTTGTTCCTGCCGCGCTTTAACTCCCGCAACGCCCCATCCGCCGTCCTGCTTCCCTTCTCCCCGTCCGTTGCCCGTGCCGTTGGCAATAATCCATATTCTATCTCTTTTGTGCTGGGCATTGAGACCGCAAGCCGGAATAACAAACGCTTGCCAGGAGTAGTTGAGACTTTCCAGGTCAGATAGCACCTGGTCGAGAATAGTTGTGATGATTCCAGGCACATTTTCACCAATAACCCAAGCCGGTTGGAGTTCGGTAATAATCCGGCGATATTCCGGCCAGAGGTCACGGTCATCTGCCGCGCCTTTTCGCTTCCCGGCCAAACTGTGTGGCTGGCAAGGGAATCCGCCGCAAATAACGTCAACTGGTTCGAGGTTGTGTTTGCCGACTTCTTTGACATCTGAATACCTTTGCACGTCCGGCCAATGTTTGGCTAAAACTTTCTGGCAAAATTGGTCAATTTCAACCTGCCATCTACAAACCATCCCGGCACTTTCGAGGCCGAGGTCAAAACCACCTATACCGGCAAAAAGACTTCCAAATGTTAGTTGGCTCATGATGTTCGTTTAGGCAGGCTAACGGTGGCGGTTCACGCGACCGCCGCGTAATTTTTGATTAACAGCCTGTTTCACCTAATAAGGCTACTCCGAATAAAAACCTTGCTTGTGCGGTCGCGTGCAACCGCTTGTTAGCAGGCGTAAACGCAACTATGTCATACAGACATTGGCACATTCCCAAAGTGGCTTGGGTTGTTTCGTTACGCTGAAATCAACTTTGTCCAGTGGACAAATATCCTCATGTAAATACACCCCGCCGCGCTTATCATTTTTACGAATTTGGTAATCTAACGCGACTGCCTGGGCGAAGTCTGCCGGGTCATTTGTTTTAATGTCAATCCATTCTGGGTTATCCAAATTCGGACACGCCCAACAAGCAGATTTTGGCGGCTCTGGTAGGCCGAAATTAACCACTTCTAAAATGCACTCGTGCCGCCGCCGTTTATAGTCGAAGCACAAAGGCCAGTGGTTTTTTATCCATTTCTTGTCGCTTGGCTTAATCCGGTGAACTTCATCCAGACTGAAACCAAGCCAATTGATAACCGGCCTATCCGGGCCATAGCCAAGATTACGAAGATACCGACGCACTACCAATTTTTTCCATTCATCACTGCAAAATGTTGGCAGCTTGCCAGTGTTGGTGTAACACGGTAAAAGCAAATCGCCATTATGACCATACAAATCAACTTTTGATAATTCTCTCCCTGCTATTTCCAACGTTAGCCCGATACTATCAAAAACAGGCTTGGCGTGTTGCTCATAATATCTCCATGTTGCCGTGCGTTCCCGGCCAGTGTTCGCCATAATTGCCCGGTCTGGTCGCTGAAGTTTGCCCTGCGCTATCAAAACCAGAATGGCTACAGATTGCACACCGCCGCCATAACTCCAGATAATTTCCCGTTGCTCAGTACCCATCTTTTAGCCAGCTAACGAAAAAGTTCACCCGACGCCGGGCCAGCACCGACGCCTGAATAATTTAAGTGCCTGCTGGCGCACTATGTTGGTAAGCCCGACTGGTAGGCGGTCGGGTGCAACGACTTGTTAGCGGGCGTTATTTGTTTTATCTTCTGCCTCAGAAAATATATTACTACTTTGTGCGCCACTTGTACGACTGTAATATGACGTAGCTACAGCCGCCCGATGGAACACGCCTTTTGTTTGTGCGCTATTATAACTAACAACATTCCCCATATCAAGGCCAAGTTTTTGCCCGGTAATCCATGCGTCTTGGTCTGCGCCCAAAAATACAAATGTCCATCCGGCTTTTTTCTTTTCATCAATGAGAGCAAAGATACCAACGCTATCAAATTCTTTCGAGTGATTTTCTTGACCATCAGTTTGAATAACAACTAATACTTTTTGCTGCTTTTTGCTGTTTAGTTTTGTTTCCAACGCCTTTATAGTTAGACCGATAGCGTCATATAAAGGCGTAAGTGAGGCAGGCTGATATGTTTTATCGGTCAAATTTTCGACCTTATCGAGACCGACGCCATCATAAACAACATCAACTTTGTCACTATTAAACTTTGTCAACGCGAATCGAATATCATTTGCATTTTTGTCAGCCTTGAGAGTTGCAAGATACTCATTAAATCCATCAATGGTTTGACTTTTTACTGATTGCATTGAGCCAGTTTCATCAAGAGTGAAACTCACAAACATTTTCTTTGACATTTTATTAATCCTTCTTGGCTTGCAACGGAGCCAGCTAACAAGAATTAGCGGGCAACCGTACCCAAAAGTATACCTTTGGATACCTCAGTCACCCTTTAATTTGACCTCACCCTCAACCCACAGCGCCAGCAATTCCACCAGCACCGCAGATAGTCGTCTACCGTTTAACATCTCGACCACCCGGTAAAACTTGGCATCCCGCCTGATGTCGAGATACATCTCAATCGCTCTCCGCGCCATCTCTGCCGCGCTGCCGCCGTAGAGCCTGGCCGAGCGGTTGAGATTGGCTAACGCCTGCGCTCCAATTTTAACGGTTTCCGGTGGTTTCGCGGCTAACATTGCTTAACACCATTGCGAAAATAATCATCAATCCCGGCCAAAACAATGGCTCATCTACCATGCTCTGCGCCAGCAGACCGGCGATAATAGCCCCCTGCCAACGTTGACAACGCAGAAACGGCAACGGAAATAACGCCAAACCTCCCAAAATGAAGCCTATTAGCCCCGTCTCGGCTAACCAGGTGATAAAGATATTGTGCGCGTGAATTTGATAAAGATTACTTCCAGGCTCGATGATGATTTGCCGCGCCCACAGGCCGCCCGGCCCCAGGCCGAAAAACGAGACCGAGAAAAGCGCGCTGGTCCAATAATGTAATCGTACCAGTGTATTATCCCAGCGCCAAACCATTAACCCCGCCAAAATCGGCGCGACCGGGTAGAAAGTTTTAGACCGGAAAAAAGGCCAGAGATAAACTATCAGCACCGCCAACGCGCCCAGCAGCGCGCCCCGGCTGCCCAGGTAGATTAACAAGGCCGCGTGGGGCAGGATATAGAGCCATTTACGGCCGCTAAGACCCACCGCCACAAACAGCACCGACCACGCGCCCAGCACGTTGGCGCTGTCATCCCACCCGGCCGCCCGCCCCAGCAAATAGACTCCCGGCCAGAGCAGGCCGGCCAGGTAGAGACCGCCAAAAATTTCGCGGCCGTAAAACAGGCCCAACGCGCCGATGGCCGCCGCGCCCAGCAGCAGGCGGCTGACCGTAACTGGATAAATATCCAAATTGACCAGCGCAGCCAGAGCCGCCGCGCTCCACAAAACGAGCGCAGACCGTAACAGAGCCGGGCGCGCCCCTCGCGCATAGGCCACTAGACCATACCCGCCTAAAACACCTACAAAAAGCGGACCAGGCCACGAATAATAAAACTGCACCCCGCCAAACAAGGCCAGCGGCAGCACCAACGCGGTGATAAAGAGATCACGCCGGTTTATAGCCGTCATGGGTCAATTCCTTATCGTGACAGGCAGAGCATTGATAAAAGCCGCCGCTTTTTTGCGCTTCCAAATCCTGCTCGATTTTTTGAGCGATCCGTTTCCAGATGTCGCTGCACACAAAATCTTTTGCGCTCTGGTGCATAACCAATCTCAAAACTCGGCGGGCGTCTTCATAATCCAGGTCAATGATCATCAGTCAAGCCTCCGTAAAATTTGGGCGCTAAGGGGCTGTTCAGAGGCAGCCTGGCGGCGGGTCAATTTCCACGGCCAGCCGGGCGCGCCCCGGCCAATCCAAACGCCCAGGGTAAAAAACACCAATGGACCAATACAAAAAATTCCAACAGCAAACGCAATTTCCATAATTTAGTTCCTTTCAGATTTTCACCATTCATCAAGCGCCACTTCGGGCAGCGGCGTAGAAATCTCAGGCGGCGCAAAGGGCAAAAGGCTATCATCGTCCGGCGTTTCTATTTCTTCTTTATCATCTTCACCGGCTTGAGGCCCGCCCGGCTCATAAATAAATAGAGGTTCGTCAACCGGTGAGGTTTCGGCGGGTTTCAAATTCCCCCCGGTCACCCGGCGGCCGTTGCCGTTGCCGTTTACCGTTTGCCGTGAGCGAAATTGAATAATTTCCAACCAGGTCCCTTTTTGCCGTTCAAATTCTTCCACCGTCACCAATTGGCGCGGGTATTGGCCGTTGTTGCCATCGGGCCGGGCGGGCAACAAATAAAACTCATCGTCGCCCAATTGGATGACCGGCTCTAACCCGTTTTCTGTTTGGGTGATTTCGTAGCTTTTTAGCACGGTTTTTATTCTATGTTGAGGGATCAGGTTTCTAAAATGATTAAACAAACCGTTTTGAGGGCACAGGCCGTCCAGGTTATCCAACGAATAAGAGAACAATTCTTGAGCAATGGCCGTTTCTTCGGTTTCCTCAATTGAGGCCGCGTCGCCGTGTTTAACGGCATTGATAATGCGGTTGCTGACCATTTCGCTGATAAAGGGCACCTGCACCACGCGCTTGGTGTTCCAGCGGGCAATCATCCGCCCGCGGATGTCGGTCGGCAGGCGCACGGCGTCCCATGTGCCGTCGCCCAGGGTCAGGCCGCTGCTGTTGCCGTCGGCCAGGTAGCCGACAATTCTAAAATCCATATTGCCGGCTATTTGGCGGGTGATAACCGTTTTGTCGGGTATCTGGGTGGCCAGCACGCAGCAGACCCCCACGGCGCGGCCTTTACGCACCAGTTCGGCCAGCGAGGCATAAGCTTCTTTATGTACCGGGCTGTCGGCCAGGGTGGCCAGTTCGTCAATCACCAGCACCCACCAGGACAGCTTTTTTTTGGACTTTTTGTTGTAGGTGTAGATGTTTTTGGCCTTGCCCTTCATCAGATTTTGGCGGCGGGCCATTTCCGCTTCAAGATACTTTAGCACCGGCACCACCTGGTACGGCTCTGACAGCACTTCTTGACCCAGGCGCACTTTTTCGAGCGGGCCGTCTTTTTTAATCCTCATTTTTATGTCCACATCACCGCCCAGGTGAGGGATGCCGTTATAGTTGTAAAATTCCAGAGCGCCTTTAAGGTCGGTTAAAAATAAGCGCAGGTGGGCGGGCTGGGCGCGTTGAATCCAGGTGCAAATAGCGCAGTTGATCACATTGCTCTTGCCGCTGTTTTTTTGGCCGCTGATGAGCACGGTATAAATTTCGCCGATATTGGCGATAGTGGCCTTATTATTTGCGCCAATGCCGACCACCCAGGCCAGGGGCGGCGCGGTTTTGGGCAGGGCTTTTAGCGCGTGGCTGTATTCCACATATTTGGGCAGTAAACCCCGCCCGGCGCGATGTTCCACAATCACCCACAGGCCGGGCCGCTGCTCGTGGCCGTTGTATTCTACCCAGGTTTTGGAGTAGAAATTGGCCGATAGGGTGTCGGCGATGCCCTGGTCGAGAAACATCGGTATTTTCAGGCCGTAAGGCAGGGGTGAGGTTGAAATATGAAAATAATAGGAGGACTCGTCAAACATCCAGCCGTCAATAAGGCAATAATCTATCTTGTCGGCCCAGCGGTCGGTTTTCTTTTCTATTTCCTTGCGCCAGTGAGACAGGCATAGATTATGCAGGTAGAGCGGCAGCCGCTCGGCCATAACCTCGCCCTGCTCCTGATATTCGGCTAACGACGCCTGGCGGTCGGCCAATTCGCGCTCGTAGCGGGCTGTCTCTTCGGCTAATTCGGCCTGTTTTTCCTGCCAACGCTGGTATTGAGCCGTCCATTGTGGACGGGAAGGGTAAAATTTATTTCCTCCCAGCAGGCGCGCCAGGCGATTATAAGGAATTTGGCCGGGATCGTCCCACAGGGCCGGATCAGGAATTGGAAAAAACATCACGCTGCACCTGGTAAATATAAGGCCGCCCGCGGCGCGACGGATCGCGCCGGCGGGTGATGACTCCAAAATAGGCCAGGCGTTGTAAAATCAACGCTACATTCTCCCGGCTATAGAAAACTTGGTCGGCTATGTGCTGCTGGGTAATTGGGTTGCCGCAACAATCTATTAAAACATCTAATACCTTATGATCAAAGGGTCTCAGATTAATTGCCATATAAAATCAACTCCTACCAACGGGGCGACCAACGCGGCCAGCCGAAAGGCCACGAAGGCCCACAACAGGCCGCCCATAATGTTTTCCATACATCCCCCAGTTCTGATAGGCAATAGGCTAAAATCGCGGCCGGTAAGCGGGCCCAGCAGAGGCACCCCGCTTTTGGTAAGCATGTCGCCGGCGATGTGCAGGCCGTAGCCCACGCCAAACCAGAGCAGCCAGGCCAGGCCCAGCCGCCAGCCGAGAAAAATGAGGGCCGCGCTCAATACCGGCCAATGAAACGCGGCTCTATGGCCGAATACGGCCCGGATACCTGATGAGATAGTGCGTCCTACCCAATTGAGCAGCCTGACCACCAGGCCGGGGGTAATGCCGCGGGGCAGAAAATTACCCAGGTAGCAGATTGACCCTTCGCCGTCAATATCCGGGGCCAGACTGCCCAGGGCCAGCCCGGCCCAGGCGGGCCAGGCGGCGGGCAACGGGCTAAGATTAAACATCTGACCGGCCAGGGGCGCGGCCAGGGCCAGGGCTACGTGATTACGCCCTAACATCGGCGCTCACCTGGGGCGTTTCTTTTTTCTCTTCTTTTTTGGGGAAGAGGCGGTCAATCAAAAAATCAGCTGTCAGGCTGATGAGCGAGAAAAACGCCGCGAAAATAAGGATGGTCATTATAATGACCGTTTGCCGCCCGGACATAACGCTGTAGGTGTTATCAACCGGCAGCCCCAGGCCGGTGAGGGCGATAGCGATACCCACCGCCACGCTGATGCCCACAAAAATTACCTGGAGCATCATTTCCCCCATAAAATAGTTAAAATACTCGAGCCAGTCTTTTATGATAGATTTCATTTTGTGCCTTCCTTATTGCCTTCCTTATGGTAATATTGTTTTTTAGACCTCATAGGTTTTTAAAAAACCTATGAGGTCGTTGATTAATCCTCATCGTCCCACGAGTCGCCCATTGAGTCGAGCGCAGAGGCGACGCGGGCGGTTTCCAAAGCAAATTCACGGTCGAGCACGGCGTCAATTTCGCCGGTGGTGAGCACGCGGCGAATAAAACGGCTGCGCTGGCGGGGTTGTAATTGTTTCAGGCGGTCAATGAGATCATCCTCGGCCTGGGAACGGCCCCGGCGCAGCCTAAACGGAATATAAAGTTGCTCGACATTCAGTTTACGCTTACCCATATTTGTGTTACAAATATCCTAAAATGGCCTTTTGATTATATTTGTGTTACAAATATAACCCTCACCCCTGCCCCTCTCCCATTAGGAGAGGGGATTATTGTTTCCAAATATCCCGTTGAGCGTAGTAGCAAAAGCCCACGGCGTTGGCCTCGGCGGGATGAGGTAAAATACGGCTATGAGGGAAGGCCGCTTTGAGGGCCGGGCCAAAAACCGCCGCGCCGCCGCCGAATATGAGAATATAATCCAGCAGCTTGCCCTCATTCCACACGCGGGTGGCGGTAGACACGATTTGTTGAGATAGGTTGGACGTGGCCGAGGCGATCAAGGGAGAAAGGTCATACGTAACCCCGGCCACGCGCATTTTACCGGCGCGAATAATGGCGTCTAATTCGTGGGGGGGCAGCGACAGGCCGTGCTCGTGGCTGATGGCGTCACCCACCACGTCAATTACATCCCTCACGCCCACACGCTCACCGCCACACCAGATGTCTCTGATGTCCAGGCCGACCAGGGCGGACAGGTCGGTTGTATTCCAGCCGATATCCAGCATCCCGAATTTTTGCATGATATTCTCTTCGGGGATGCAGGCCGCTCCGGAGGGGTGCAGCACAAAGGCATAAAACCCGCCAAAGGGCTGGGGGCGGATTTTGACATCGTGGATGGTGATCACGCGCTGCTCATTGCCCCAGGTGAAGCGATGCTCGCCTTTCAGGGAGCGGCGCAGCTTTTTGAGGTCGTCCAGCCAGAGCACCGGCAGGCCGGTAACAATGTAGGCGTCGGTGATGTTGAGCCGGGCCAGCACGGCCAGGGCCAGGACGCGCTCTTCGATGCTGCCAATGCGCCCGCGATCCTGCCGCCCGGCCTGGGTGCGTGAGTGTTTGAGCGCGTCGTCGCCGATGTAATATTCGTTGCCCTCGTAAACCATTTTGACGGCCTTGCGCCGGCTGGCCGCGGCCAGGCCGGTGCTGAATGTGGATAGGGTTTGAGCGTCGCCCAGGATGGCCGGGAATGAGGCCAGGCTTAATTTGCCGTTGTTTAGCAAAGCGGCCTTGACCTGGCCAAAGCCAACGTCGAGGCCGATGCGGGTTATGTTGTTATTCATGATGAGTTCTCCTATAAATTCTACTTCTACTACCTATTTTTGCGCCGGGTTAAGCGGCTTTTAGCGCTGGGGTGGCTTCATAGGGAGTAGAAGAAGTAGAATTTTGAAGCGCCCTGAGCACCGATAATATTCTGCTCCGGTGGCCGCCGCCGTTTTGGATGCTGAGAATTTCGGCTATGCGCGACTGCGCGCCCCAGCAGGGGGAGCCATCGGGGTCAACCAATTGCTCACGGTGTGGGCGGCATTTTTCCACGTCCGGGTTAACGATCTCACCCTCTACCGATTCGACCACCAGCGGCCCCAGCGCGGCGCGAATATCATCGGCCATTGCGGCCAGGGTAGGCGATTGCTGAAAATAGGCAATTACCTGGGCGGGAGTCAACGTGCGCGGGTCGAGCCGGCGCTGCCAAAGTTCTTGTTGGGCGTCCTGGTGGATTATCCCCACCTCGGCCGCGCTGCGCGTGGTCAACTTATCGGCCAGGCGGCGCAGTTCAACGGCTAAAAAATCGGGGTCGGGGCAGCCCAGGGAGCCGATAATCTGGCCGTTGTGGTAGAGATATAAAAACTTGTTGCGTCCATGCTCCGCCGTGCTAAATTCAATGGGCAGCATGGGGCGTCCTTCTTGTTTGAGATAAATTTGAGTAGTCATAGTTGTCCTTTTTATGTTATAATTAGGTTAGGCCGGGTAGTGTTGTCCACCCGGCCCGACCCACTGCTCTGCTGGTGTAGGAAGTGGGTCTTTTTTTAGCTCTTGCCCGTTGGCCGCCCCTTAGTGTGTTCGGGGGGTAATTTCCTGTCTGTTCAGGCTCCGTTTCTCACGGAGTAGGCTCTCGTGATAAACAACTTATCGCCCAGTGGAGGGATAGACTATTACGAGCGGTCTATAACGCGAGTACACAATTTTTATCTCCGCCAGTATTCCACCAGAGCTATCGTTATTACCACGGCGTTGACGCCGATAACCCCCAGCACAAAAAGCCCGGTGAAGAAAATAAATACCTCAAACAGGCTCATTGGCCTCCCCTATTGCCTCCGGGCGTGTAGGTTTGGGCGGTTTCCGTTGTTCCCAAAAAGTAGGATATGTGGTTTGATTGCAAAGTGTTAATATTGGCTGACCATAACAAATGATGTTTGATGGTTTAATGGTGTATATCATCTTTTGTAGACCGTCCAGGTATACCGCTGAAGCGGCCTGGCTTCTGATCCCCAGGGAAGATATAGCTATGGTTGACTCTGGTTTTATGGCAGCAAATGAGTATTGATAACTGGACGGGTCCGCCCAGCTTACGGATGGGATTACAGTTAATCCGTTTGACATCCAATAAGCACCACACCACCGAGAGCGATATAGGTTAAAAAGTTGGAGAACCTTGGGCCAGTGTGACCAGATAGAAAAATCCGGGGTGATGACGTAGGCAAACCGTGAGACATAGGATAGGGCGCGCGGTGGGTTTGTCCATGCAATTTCGAATTGATAATCGTCAAGGTAGAAGTGGACGGCCGATTGTTTTTGTTTGTTGCTGCGCGTTCTAATGTTGTAAGGCCATAGTTCAGCCGGTTGCAGGTTGCCAGTATTGCCAATGACCGGGAGTCCCCAGATATTATCACTGTCGAAAATATTGGCGGTATGCAGGGCGTCCATTTTGCCCGGTGGTCGTGTCCAGTTTGACGATGATCTGACAGGTTGCATTATTCCGCCTGTGTTCGTCTTAGAACGATTAGTAAATCCGCCAAGTCACCGGCCGGGTCACATTGTAATAAGTAATCGGTTTCTTTGGCCTGTAGGGGAATGGATAGCGTGCGCATAGGGCAGTCGAAACGCTGACAGTCGGTTTTTATAGACCACGGCCAGCAGTCGGTAATATAGAAACCGCCATGCTGTTGAATTAGTCCTAAATGTTTCCTCATTAAAAACGCTTTGCTGATTTTGGGTTGCATAGGTCACCTAAAATTCTATTTCCTCTGTTTTTATGATCGGTTTATTGCGCCGAATGTAGGCGGGTATATTCTCGTCGAGAATGTACGCCGGCGGGGTGTCAATATCATACCGGCCAGCTTTTTCAGCCGCTTGCATGGCAAATGTCCATGTTTCCAGCCCGCGGGCGGCCTGCGGGTTGAGGGCAACTTCCAGGGCTTCACGCCGCCGCATATCACCCGCCGACTTGACAACCATTTGTCTTTCTTCTCTATTGACTCCTGTTATGGTGGTCAACGTTTGGCCCTGGCCTATTTCAGCCAAGAGGCGGCGCTTTTTATCATAAGTAAGCGGGTCAATTGTTTCAGGCTTATACCCGAACAGGACTAATTTTTGTGTCATAAATTCGTCGGCATCCTGTTGGGTTTGCCTGTTTAGCCGTCCTACTTCTATGCGCGCCTGTTTCTTTGATGCACCAGAGCGCACCAAGCGAGATTGGCCGCCGACGTGCATCCATGTATCAGCTTCGCCGCGGAGCTTGTCCCCTGCGGCCTGCCGGTCGGTGGAGGTGGAGTATTTTAGCTCTGATTTTGCTTTAGTGACTAAGGCGCCGGACAGGTCTCCCCAATCTTGCTGGGTCATCTGACCGGGCTTGTAGCCGTACTCTCTGGACGTGTCTGATATTTCCCGCTCTTGACGGACGGCATCAGCGGCCGAGGTGAGAGTACGCCGGTCGGACTCTGATAGGTCAGCCTCCGTATACTTGGCATATATGTTACTGACGTAGGCTTGATAATTCAGTGCATCATAGTATTCAGGAGTATAGTCGTCACCTGGGGAGAGGGGACGATCCACCTCACTCATAAACGCCTTGACGGTTATTTGTCTACCACGTTTCCCCGTTGATTTTTTCAGTGTGCCAATCATCTTTCACCTGCCGCCGCGCGTGTAAGTTGGAGGGGGGTTATATAGTACCCTTTAATTTCAATTGAAAATCCAACGCCAGCCGGTCGTGGTCGGTGGGGGGAATGAGGATTTTATACTCAAAGCGCCTGCCAGCGTGTTCGCGGGTGGCGGATAGGCGGCCGGAGCTAATCAGGCGTCGAAGGGACTTGACCATGGTGGCGCTGCTAATGCCAACTTCTTCGGAAATATTTTTGATGCTGTTGTATTCGCCGTTATTTAGCATTCGCTCGATGTAGGCGATTAAAACACTGTCGTAATATGGATTTCGTTGGGCCATTTCTTATTTGCTCCGTGCGTTTTTATTTTACATCACCATCTTATCAAATGTTATTCATTCTGTCAATAGGAACAACCTTAAAATATTTATTCAACCATTGACTAATTGTCTATTTTGGGATAAAATAAAAACGCGCCCATATTAGGCGCGCCTAAAAGTTGACTGGGCGGAGGACAAAAAAATAGCTGCTTACCCCTCCGCCCGACTTTTATTAAACGGCTTTTTTCCGGCTCTCATATTTTTGGCCCGGCCACTTTTAGCCAAGTAAGCCACATCAGCTTCGTCTACAAATTTCTTTAATCCGTCTTTATATTTAATTTCTAAATATCCTCTTCTGGCCCACCTGGCAACAGTAACAGGGTTTACGCCATATTTTAATCCTGCTTCACTTAAGTTAAGAAAATTACCCCGCAGGTGATTAAACTTTTCCGGGGTGATGTCTCTCTCGGCCACATAGGCGGCCAGGTCGTCGTCATATATGGCGGGTTCTTGGCCGTTGCCGTAGTCAATTAAAATTGTTTTTATGCCGTCCCTGGTCAGCAGGGTATCAAGTTCTTTCTCATTGATTTTGTGGGCTTCCAGGGCGCGTTGTTTGGTGAGGTAGAGTTTCATAGTTTTCTCCTGAGTATATTATGAAAAATCTTATCAATCGTTGCCGAAAATGGTTTATTAATACGCCGCCGCTCCACATGGGTTATATTATCGTGGTGGGTATATGGGCCAGTGGATTGCAGGTTTCTTTTTTGCTTTATGATTATCTTCCCCACTGGCTTGGATTATTGTTATACTTTATGATGGGCGTCATTGGCGGCGTCGCATTAATGGGGTTGATTATAATAAAGTTTGACTCCCAACAAAATAAAAATGATCAGGCTCATCAATCCAAAAAATACATTAACGAAGATAGGCCAGTTGAACCATGTCCCCCAGCAGGCCAGGGCCAAACTAAACATAGCCAGACCAGCGCCAGCCCAAAGATTTTTTGATTTAAGCAATTTTCGGAACATTTTATGAAAAACTGCGCCATTTACGCCAGAGTCAGCAGCAGCGAGCAGGTTAAAGGCTATTCGATAGACGCCCAACTCGACGCCGGGCGGGCCTACGCGGCCGCCCAGGGTTGGGAAGTGTCCGGCGAGTATATTGACGCGGGACTGTCGGGCACCACGGACCGGCGTCCGGCCTTTAAGCGGGTTATCCGCGACGCGCTGGCGGGTCAGTTTGGCGTGATCATAGTTTATTCATTTGACCGCTTCGCCCGCGATCTGGAAATATCGGTTGTTTACAAGTCCCTGCTCCGCCGTGAGGGGGTGCAGGTGGTGAGCGTTACCGAGCAAATTGATGATGGCCCTATGGGTTTTATCAACGAAGGAATTATTGATCTATTCGCCGCCTTTTATTCCATCAATCTTTCCGGCAAAATCCGCTCCGGCCTGGGGCGGGCGGTCGAGGCGGGCAAGTGGCCCTGGCCGGTGCCGGCCGGGTATAAAAAGGTCGGCGGCTGGGCGCGCATCACCGAGGCCGGGGCGGGTATTCAAATGGCGTTTAAAGAGTTCTCCACCGGGCGCTACACGCTGGAGTCGTGGGCCGAAGCGGCCTATAAGGCCGGTCTGCGCGGGCCGGTGGATAATAGAATCAGCGCCAGCGGCTGGAGCCGGATTTTTCACAACCGATTTTATATAGGCCGTCTATGCTGGAACGGCCTGGAAGCAGAGGGCAAACACGAGGCGCTTATTGATGAGGAAATATTTAGCATGGTGCAGCAAATTCTCAGAAAAAATGACCAATTCGCCGCCCGGCGCAATCCCCGCGCTTATTTGCTGGCCGGGCTGCTGTGGTCGGTAGACGCCGGGGATTATATGACCGGCGCGTTAGCGAAGGGCAAATATGCCTATTACCGCAGCCGGTCAAAGGGCAGGGGGGCAGCAGTCAAGCATTATGTGAGGGCTGACGAATTGGAAAACCAGGTCAATGATGTTTTGGCCGGGGTCACGATTGCGCCGGCCGATATAGACGGTCTTGACGTGGATGAGGCGATGAAATTAGCTTTGCGGGTGGCTCCCCACGTTGGGGCCATTTATCAATGGCTGGATGATGACCAGCAACGCCGCGCCTTATTAAAATTGGTTGTGGCCCGCTACGGGTTTAAGGTAGCGGGTAATAAGATTATTGAATTGTCTCCGATGTCTCCCTTTTGTTTTTGGTTCGATATAGGACAGGTGGAGACACAAAGAGTCGAAAATTTTTACCTGATGGTAGAGGTCCCATGAAAAATCTAACGCCTCTACGTTTATTTGTACTCTTTCTGCCGGTCACACTATTATTAATTATCCTTATTTTACTATCCCCTGTCAAAGCGTCGGCTTCACCTCTCTCAATACCGCGATTGTCACCATTGCTGGTTACTGAGACCATCTGTTCCCCCGATTTTGTTGGATCATATTATCTAACCTCGGTTTACACCGATGGGGATATGTCTACTAATCCAGAGAAGGCACTAGGTGCGCCTGATGGCAACTATGGCACAATTTACCAGTGGGGCACATGGGACTGCGGTGAACAAATTTTTGACACTGAAAAAATCATTTCGGGCACGATTTGGACAACGGTCGTCTATACGAATCCATTTTATTGGGCCCGTGGTAGTACTTATCTTGGTATGGAGACTGATGGTTCTGACTGGGAAAAATCTACAGATTGGTGGTTTTCTCCACTCACCATAACAAAACGATTCAGATATGTTATAATAGAATTTTGTGATAATACGGTTTTTGGTACCGGCCTGATAGATATAGATAGCATACAACTTGATGTATATAACGGTTGCGTTGAGGAGGACACCGAAGGCATCGCCCAAACCTGCTCCACTGTTGACCAATTCCACTTCACCGGTGACTATACCGACACCTGGCAATTATCCTCCGGCGCAATCATTAGCGACAGCATTTTAACTCTGCCTGAATTGGATTACGTCCGCCAAAACCTAACCCTGACGGCCAATAAAGCTTACAGCGCCGTTATCTCGGTGACAAATGTCATTGAAGCGCCGGCAGACCTCATGGTAAGTTTGGGTGTAGAAACTGAAACCCTCTCTATTACCGGCACCGGACGCTATACTGCTACGTTCAATACCCCGACCACGTTGGACGGCCCTATTGTTTATAAACTCGAAAATGAAACGGTGGGGACGGAGATTAATATAGATTGGACGTGCCTTTATCTGGGAGAAGATCAGGGCGTATGTATTGCTCCTGATAATGGCAATTTTGACACGGCCAATGATTGGGACTGGTACCGGGGCGCGGAGTGGAATAGTTCGAGTAAAAACGCCGTTTTGCCCTACAATTCGGGCGGCGATGGTGATAAAAGCCTCATCCAATCAACTTCAACTTATTCTTTGCCCGCTTTGATTACCGGCACTTATTTACTGCTTGGCTTTCAGGCTGGCGCACAAAATGGACAAACGGCTGTTATCGGCAGCCGCGTAGGGGATAGCTGGCAGGAGTTTGACGTTTACGCCAGCCCCTACGATTACGAGGCCGATATTAGCTCGCAGGCCGGGCAATCGGTTGACGTGGCCTTTTCAAATGCGGGCGCTGCGTCGGGTTTCCCGGCTGAAGATGATTTGGCCCTCGATAACGTATGTATTTTTGTCTCCGATCATCCCCCAGATTTACCTATCCCCCCCGACCAACCTTTTTCACCATTTGATTTTGGTTTTGATTACGGCTGCCCCGATGTGCCTGCCCTACTGCTGGGTTATGGTATCAATGTTTTCACGCTGCAAAACACCTATGACGCCGGGGTAGCCGTGTGGGATTATGAGCATTGGGTGCCCTGGCTTGCCGCCGCCCTCTGGACAAACGCCGGGCATCCTATTTCGTGCTTTATCGTTGAATTTATGCGCCTGACCGCAGGCATAGCCGAGCAGGAAATTAACAATTTCACCAACTATATCAATTGGACGTTAGAAACCACGCAGGCCGCCCCCACCTGGCTGCGCGGCGGTTTTGTGTACCTGGTCAGCGCCCAGGGCGAAGGCGTGGCCGCTCCGCTGCGCTGGTTTAATTGGTATGCCACCGGCTTTAGAAATGTTATCTATTCGTTTGGACAAAATTCAACCACCTCATCATCGTGGAGCCACGCTATTTTTACCGCAACAGGAGCCGCCCCCCGCGACCTGCAAAACGGCTTTTTAGCTATCGTTTCTAGCCTGGCCGCCGCGCTGGGGGAGGCCATTAGTAGCGTAATGAATACGTTGTTATGGTTATGGAATGACAACCTTTTACTTTATTTGTATCTCACCAGCAGCGCCAATTCAGTCATACCCGCCGCTAACCCCGCTGACCCGGCCTCGCCCTGGGCCAGCGTATTAGATTTATTTTTGTGGCTCATTAATTTTGTGGGGTCTATTGTCAGCCTGGTTTGGTCTTTGTTCACCTGGCTGGTTAATTTTTTGTTTGCCGGGGCCGTTGACGCCCCGGTGGAAGCCTATCATAATTTTGTGGCCGGGGTTTCCAGCGAGGCGGCCACCGCTGACGTGCAATGCGTAGGCGATAACTTTTGGTGCTATTTTTGGGCCGGGGTGCAGCTCATTAACCAAACCGCCTCGCAGACCGTAGTTTATCCGATTGTGATTATCGGCCTGATTTTAGCCACCATTAGTATTGTTTATTTGAATTTGTACACGCTATTTCATATCGAATTAGGGTAGATATGTTAAATCGAATCTCAAATAAGCTCAGTTCTATAACTCTACGGTCTTTAATCGCTGCGATGGGGCTTTTGGTCTCTTATGGGATTATAGCGGGCCTGACGATAGGCGGAGTAATGTCAATTATTGCTAACTGGAACCGGCAAACCCCATTTTACAATGCCCTGGCGATTGTGGCGGTGGGTATGTTTTTTTGGTGGATAACGAGAGGAGTTGAATATTTATGGTCATTCGTCGAAGAGGACCCACCACAAGATGAGGATAAAAATAACGGAAAAAGAAACGGTTGAAATGATGGCCGCCCAAAAATCGCGGGTAAAAATATACCACAACCAGCTTAGACCACAAGCTATTATAGCGCCCAATATGAAATTAGCGGTTGGTTTTATGGATAATTTTTTTCTCTTCATTCCTGATTACCGCTCATCATCTCCGTCCACAGCCGACTCCGCTCTACCTGTAACTCGATTAACTTGCCCTCCTCGGTTTGGAGAGCGCGGGAAATTTTTTTAATAAGATTATTGGTTGTAATCATTGAGATGATAGATGCAAGAATAAGGATAATCCAAGTATTTCCAGTTCCAATAAGTCCTATTCCAAGAAAAAATATTATTCCACAAGACACTTCATACATTTTTTGGATTAAATATTTGTTGTTTATTTTCGCTAAAATGGCCGTCTGTTTGTGAATTTCAATATCAAGCTGATTTATCTCTTGTAAAGTATTCATAGGTATCTCCTGAAACCATCTTAACCGACGATGATTTTTGAGTCAAGAGTATGAGAAAATATTTGATAGTTGCAATAATCTTCTCGATATTAATATTAAATTACCAGGGTATATACGTGTACGCCCAGGGACCTACAGCCACACCACCACCAGGCTATGGTAAAGAAACCAATATTGAAGATTGGTTTGAAATTTGTTCTCCTGATGATAATACGCCCTATGACAGCGGTTTCTATCCTGAAACATATCCAGTATGGGCAATAGAACCATTTCCAGACCAAAATGGCACATTTAGGCAGCCCACTGCACAAGAATGGTTTGGTCAAGATTATTCATATATGCCACCTTCACCATACATTGACGAAAGTGTGTATTATGTATATCCAGAGGACCCAAACCAAATGTGTGTGTGGGAGTCAATAATTGTTAATGGATTTAGTGATTACTCGACCACACCCTACAAAACATTTTCAAACAATATTGAGTACGGAGATGTATCATTCACCTTCTCTTGTCAAGGGGGAGCAACTTGGAGACCTTATGAGATTGAATCTTACTGGGATGATGGAATCGTCACTAAAGAGTATGGCACAATTTGTTATGTAGGTTATCAGGCGGGATATGCTTATCATTTTATTTCATCTCGTAGCAACGGGCATTACATAACCAACATGCGAATTGTTTTCACTGATGTGCAAATTCCGATTCCAATTATTCCTATTACTGTAGATGCTCCAATGCCTGCGGTGGCGATTGATAATATTCTAATTCGTGGCTTCTTTCCCCTTACCACCCCCACCCCCACTCCCACGCGCACGCCGACCGCCACACGTACCCCCGGCATTACGCGCACGCCCACCCAAACGGCCACGCCGCGTATTTATTGGGATACCCCCACGCCCACCTCCACGCCGAGCACAGAAACGCCCACCCCGCCGCCCACCAAAACTTTCCCCTGGAACTATGGCACCATTCCCACGCGCATCCCCCCGGTAGTCTGGCCGTCGTGGCCCACCCCGGCCGTCGTGGCGTTATTATCCACGCCTAATTGGTCGTTTGCTTTGCCGCTCATTCCCACGCCGCCGGCCATTTTGCCCACCGTTACCCTGGCCCCTATTGACATCACCATCCCTATTAGCTATTACACCCCGGCCCCGTTCTGGCCTACGCCTACCCTCACCGCTACAGCCACCATCACCCCCACCGGCACGGTTACGCCCACCGAAACGGCCACCGCCACACCCACCCGTGAAGATATTGTGAGCACGCTCGATGAGGTCTCCAGCCAGCTTCAGCTTGAAGCCCTCGCCATGCAAACCCCCACCACGTTCACTATTCAAGCTGCGCCCGACTGGTACGCGCCCAGCCTGCCCCGTAACGCCGCCGCCATCGGCTACACCATTGAAAATATGGATTCCAGCGCCGGGCTGGGCTTTGGCGTTACCGCCTGGGCCTCGTTATTTGGCTACGCCATTTCGTTGCCGTTTCAACTGGCTAAAATGCTTTACAACATTTTTCAACTGCTCGGCCCGATGCGCCTGTTTATTATGTGGCTGCTGATCATGCTGCCGTGGGTGCTGGGGGTTAAGTTCTTTATCTTTATCAAAAACCTTATCATCAGCATTATTAATTTGCTCGTCAAAGTAGTGCAATTTATAGGTGATCTATGGGACCTTATTCCTTTCGGATGATGCTCACAATTGACCTTCCCGGCGGCCTGTTCCGCGCCTGCGCCCTGTCCGCGCTGCTGCTGGCGCTTTTGGCTGCGCCCGCCCTGGCCGCCGCGCCGGTTAATCCCTACCCCCTCTCCCCAGGGGAGAGGGCTGGGATGAGGGTAACAGCCACAATGGCCCAAACCATCACCCTGCCCTACACATTTGAGGTGATAGACTTTTCCGGCGCAGATGTGCCCGACCTGCCCGCCATAGATTTTAGCAGTGTAGCCACCATCAATCTGATAGGCTCCATTGCCGTAACTATCATGAGCCTGCTTGACCAGTATGCCTTTTTGGGTATTTTTGTGCTGATTTTAGCCGGCCTGGGCGTTATCTGGTGGTTATATTCAATCGTCACCGGTAAATCTAATACAGTCACGCTCAACGCCTCCGGGGGCATCAGCGCCGCGGCCGGCTTATATTCTGACGTGCAAAACTACCAGCTTCAACAAGAAGTGGATATGA
>Ga0315289_10001607_pt1 | contig 35177 bp, 34 predicted proteins | sample YL17G11_40_MG_FD_203452 | JGI IMG/M metagenome (GOLD analysis project Ga0315289, IMG submission 203452) | Sediment microbial communities from Yellowstone Lake, YNP, Wyoming, USA - YL17G11_40 | ecosystem: Environmental > Aquatic > Freshwater > Lake > Sediment | place: USA: Wyoming | collected...
CTCCAACTTTCGCCAGACTGGTCGTCTTTCCTGATCCGTTGAATCCGAGAAAAATAATGACAACCGGTCCGCTCTTCTCTTCACTCTTCTGTTTTGCAAGCATTGTAAGATCAATTCCAGGAAGATGCAAGATTTCCATCAGCGAGTTTCGCAACGCGGAAACGACCACTTCATTTTCAGTCCCGCGTTTTATTTCTTGATTAATCAAACTTTTTGCAAGATCGCCCTTGATTTTTTCCGCAACATCATAGGCCACATCCGCCTCTGTCATACCTTCAGTCATCTCGTTCAGTATCGGCATCACGTCGCCTTCGCTAAGCTTCTTTACAGTAACTTTCTTCACAACAGGCCTGACAACTTTCTCAACGATGCGCTTGAAAAATCCTTTCTTCTCTTCTTTCTTTAGTTCTTCAACAATTTTTTCTTCTTCAAATCCTTTTTTAATTCTTTCAACGACAGGCTTCTCTTCAATTTTTTCTCTTACTTCTTTCACTTCTTCAACAAATGGAATTTCTGGCTGCACTTCTTCCTTTACTTCAATTTTTTCTGCAATAATTTCTTCTTTCGGCAATTCTGCTGGTAGTTCTGGCTTTGGCTGCTCTACAACAACTGGTTCAACAAAAACTGGCTGCTCAATCGCTTCCTGAACTGCCGCTTTCATCTTTTGCTCTTCTTTCTTTTCCTCTGTGACAACTTCCTCTTTTTTTTCCAATTTTTCTGCAATCGATTTTATTGCTTTCTTAATTTTTTCCTTGAGAAACTTGAACATAATCATTAACCTACATCTTGATTTGCATTTTGTTGAGGTTGTTGTTGAGCTTGTTGTCTTTCAATAATTTGTTGTATTTCTGGTTCGAGCACCTGCAGCGACTCGCTTGCCTCTTGAATGTTGCGTTGAATTGTTGTTAATGCATTTTCTACATCGTTTTTGCGTTCGTTCAAAACGTCACGGGCTTCTGTCAAATTTTTCTCAAGAGCAACTCCAGCCCCAACTTCAACAATCATCTTGTTATTGTCAACAATTCTGCCGAACGTGTAAGCAGCGCTGCCTAGGGGAAAGAGAATATCTTCCTTGCTTTTCTCGATCTCGTCAATGCTCTCAAGAGTTGTCTGCACCTCTACCAATTTGTTTGCCAGGAACTCTCTGTGCTTCAGCAAGCTGTCGATACGTGACTCTAAGATACGATAAGCTAATACTTTCTCTTGCAAATCTTTCTGTCCTTTCTGTCCATTCTTTTCTACCATTTAAACCAACACTGCTATTTAGTAACTTACTTTATGCTTTTTAAGTATTCTTTCCTTTTTCTTAAAAGTTCAATAAATTAATATTATGCAAAGGTTTAAACTCTTTCCTCAACTTGTTTTTCCATGTAGCTTGAGCAAAAAAGCTCTTTCAAAGATTGGAGCATATATTTTAATTTTTTCTTTCTTCATAATCTATACTGCTTATTTCTCTCAATTCATTCAACTGATATTTGCAGCAACACCCGGTCCTTATTACTCTAATTTGAAAACAATCCCTGCTTCGCCAGCAACTTACACACAAGTAGGCATTCAATTCAATGCAACTTGGACTGACAGCAATACTGTATCGAAAGTTTTCTTGGAAATAAATGGAACGAACACAACAGTTTCAAACACCCAGGGAGGCGAGTATTATGTCAACAATACACTTGGCGCTGGAACACATTATTACAGATGGATTGCAAACAACACTTTAGGAATATGGAACACAACTTGGAATGATAATAATTTCAAATACAGAAAACCAATTACACTTTCAACTACATCTTCACTAACAGACTATCAAATAAAAATAACGACAGATACTTCCTCACTCGTCTCGGCAGGAAAGATGCAGTCCGACTGCGATGATATAAGATTTATGGACTTCAATGGTACTGTTCTTAACTATTGGATTGAATCTGGATGTAATTCTGCCTCAACATCGATATGGATAAAGGTTCCTGAAATCTCGTCAAGTGGCAACACAATTTACATGTATTATGGAAATTCCTCTGTTTCTGTTGCAAGCAGCGGAGCGAACACATTTATTGTTTTTGATAATTTTGAAGGATCTGATACATGGACATATTCAGAAACCCATACAAACTGGAAGGGAACAATAACTTCAAATTATTCATCTTCTACTAGCAACAGCTACTACTTGGGCGGAGATGGTGTAGAAATTGAAATAAGTACTGGATATTATGCACAAATTTCAAAATCATTTTCATCTAATCAGGTATCAGTATCAGCCAAGCTTAAAACATATACAGATTATACTTCTGCCGGTTATGTTAGTTGCAGAGCACTGCTAGACAGCACCCAAATCTCTACAACCGATGTTTATCCTACATCATCTTTCACCACAATCTCTTACAATGCAACCTCTTCTTTCACTTCAATAATATTTCGAGCAATATCAACTAATGATATCACAAATCCAAGCATGTGGAGACATTCTTGTTATTGGGATGACGTCATAATGCGCAAGTATACTTCTACGGAACCAACCACTTCAATAGGCACAGAAGAAATACGCCAAAATTACACAATAAGCAAAGAATCAGGTGCAGTATCTTTTTCACTATCACCTTCTTCACCAGTCATATATCCAACTCAAACTAATGCTTCTTGCATAAGGACTGCAGGTGATCATGCTTCAACAATAACACTTTATAGAAACGGCTCGCAGGTTGCTAGCGGAACTACATCTCCGCAGTCTGAAGTTACAACTCTGATTGGTGGAATATACAACTATACTTGCGTTCTCTCAACATCTCAAAACTACACTGAAGCAACTTCTGCAAGCAATATACTGAACGTCGTTCCAACTTTAGCAGATATTACAATATTTCTCAATATTTCAAAAGTTTGGTGGAATGACAGCGTATATGCTTCAGGAATAAAAATTTATTCAAATGGCACAATCGGCAGTGGTGACAGTTATACATTTTATATAAACGGAGTCAGTCAATGCAGCGGGACGACAAACAGTAGCGGAGGATGGAGTTGCACGTTTAGAGTCCCTATAGAAATCGGTAGTTTTTATGCAAACATCACTTCTACTTCTGCCTCAGTAACTAGTATTAATTCAACAATTCTAAGAGTTAGACCTAACTATGGACAGACTCCTTCTGGAACTTCTGACAGAGCTGTCTATGAAAATCCATTCTTCATCCAAGACATGAATGGAAAGTTGAAGATGGTTATGGTTCGAATTACAACATGGAAACGCTAATCAGAAAAAATAGTGCAGCAATCAAACACTCAAACCAAATTCTTTTCTTGCAACGTCTTTCAGAATTTTAATCAAGTTCACGAGCTGGCTTTTTTTGACTGAAATCGCGCCGACGCTGCGGAACTTGCTGCTTGCTCGGATAAGATGATCATGCTTCGTTTGGTTGACGCGGACTGCCTCTTCCTCTGCTATGTAACGTGGCTTTATTGTATCGATCCACAGTTTGTCGTATTTTCCTTGATCAACTCTTCCTACAAATTTGCTCTTGCCAGTTCCATAAAATATTTTTGCAGGTCCTTTTTCATCGTAATTGACTTTCTTCTCGATGAGCATACGCTCCAGGAGTTTTGTAACTGTATGCCTGTTCAGTTTCAAATCTTCGGCAATGTCAGTTATGGTCAGGCCACGCTCGCTCTTGTTGCACATCTCGAGAACTCGCATGGCATTCTTCGTATCATACTCGACATCTTCAGTCGTTCGAAACTCGATTCTAGTCGGCATTATTCACACACCATACATCAATATCATTTAGTGGAAGACCACCAATGTTAGCGGCTTAAAATTACCTAATAAATTATTACAAACAAGTGTATATATATTAAATTATGCTTAGCACAATATCCGAATTCAAAACAGAACTGAAAATGTTTTTACTGTTGTTTATTGCGTATGCATTTTTTATCACTGGGTTTCATTCCGCGAATGAAGGAAGCGCTCTGGCTTTAACGAAAGCAATTGTCGATGACAAAACACTTTCCATCGACAACTACCGCGACTTGGCAAGTGTTGACGTTTCCTTTTACAATGGAAAATATTATTCTGACAAGGCTCCTGGAAGGGCGTTTCTTGGAATTCCAATTTACTTAATTGACAAACTCTTTGGTTTCACACAACCGCATCAAGTATTCTTCTCAATGGAACTAATGACAGCAGTATTTTCAGCACTTAGTGTCGTTCTTTTCTACATATTTTGTTTGTTCATGAAAATTTCTAAACGAACTTCGTTCATTCTTTCAGCAGTCTACGGCTTTGCGACAATCCTCTGGACATTCTCAAAAACATTCTTCGCACATCCGTACTCTGCATTCTTCAACCTCTTGGCACTGTTCACCTTGTTGATCGCAATGAGGGAGAACAAAAAGAAATATCTGATTTACTCAGGAATTTCTTTTGGAATCACGTTTCTTCTAGAATATACAAACATTTTTGTTGTAATTTTCCTTTTCGTTTATTACTTCTTCAAACTTCGCTTCAAAAACATTTTCTTACTTATTATGCCCTTCATCGCAGTGTTATCACTGCTTCTTCTTTACAACTATTTGATTTTTGGAACTCCATTCATTCTCACATACAGCTTCCATCTTTCATATGGCAACATAATTGAGACGATTTACTTCAGGTCAGACTATTTGAAAGAAGGACTGAATGGATTATTGTTCAGCACATGGCGTGGTTTATTTTATTATTCACCAATACTTCTACTTTCGTTTGTTGGATTTTTCTATTGGTTTAGAAAGGAAAAAGATAAAATGCTTCCACTTGTATTGCTACTTTCTTTTGTTACAGTATTGCTCTTTTATGCGGCAACTCCTGCATGGCGAGGAGGAAATTCTTACGGTCCTCGTTACCTGCTTGCAATCATGCCTTTCATAGTCTTGCCGATGTGGAAAACTATTGAAAAATATGGAAAGAACAGAACTTTCTGGATAATATTTAGTGTTTTGTTTGCATATAGCGCAGTTTTAGTTTCCACAGGCTCTTTCATAGGCCCGTGCCCAGCAGAATCATTTACAGATCCATTTTGGCAGCAAAGTTTTCCCCTATTAAAATCAGGATTTTTAGATAGCTACCTTTACGGGCAAAATAAATATACAGTTTTTGTTCTGATTGTTGTTGGGACAGTGTTATTGTGGTTCATATTGAAAGATTTCAATCAAATAAAAAATAAAAGTATTAAACAAAATAAATCGAGAAAACATTAGTCTTGCCGTTTGGATTTCTGATTATTTCCTGATTTGAAATTGTAGTAGCAACTGCCTTGAAGTTCAGATCGCATATAGAGTTGTAATCGAAGACGTATGCCCCAGTTTCAATTTTCCTGAAACTTTCTTGGCTACACTCTTTTAAAATAAAATAATTATATCCATTCAGATAGAAACTCACTGGCAAGAAAAGATTTATATCATTTTCGAAATAAATTGTCGTTGAACTGTTAGTCTTTTCTTTTATTAAATCAGCAACTTCCTCTTTGCAACATCTGAAAGTTTCAAAATAGCTAATTCCACCATCGTAATAGAACTTGAAGTAATTGTTTGAAAGATACAAAAAATTTTGAGCTAAGATGAAAAGCAAAAAGAGCGCAACCAGATACTTGAGTCTTTTTTTAGAAAGAAGATCTGACAAAAGAAAAGATATTGAAAGAAAAAGAAACGGCAAGAGGAACATGATGTAGTGTGTATGCAAGCCTTTTGCAAAGGATGTAAATGGTAGTAATGAGAGAAAGAATAAGTTGGCAAGCAAGAGAAAGATTTTGCTTTTGTTAGATGTGTGGGTAAGTAGAACAAGACTAAAAATCCACAGAACAAAAACGATTGGGGCATGGAGTGTGTTGTCTAAGAATAACGAATTTGTATTGATGTTTGAAAATCTCCACGGACCACTCAAGTTTTCTTTTATTAATTGGAGGATAGTATTAAACCTGGATGAAATATTTACTGTCTGGCCACGGGTTGATGAAAAAGATTGGACAAAATAATTGAAGGTTGTAAAATTATTCTTCAAGTTAAACAATGTAATTGGAAAGTATGCTATGAGGAAGAAGATAAATGCCAGCGCAACCATTTTTGAAAACAAAAGTTCTCTCTTATAAATAAAATAAAAAGCAAAAACAACAGGAACTACTAGTATGGAAGTAGGATGGCTCTGGAATGCCATTCCGATGAAGAATCCTATCAAAGGAATAATCCACCTTTTCTTCAGACTCTTAACAAGCATAAATAAGACAATCAAAATAAAAAGCGGAACAAAATTAACTTCCCATATCAACCTCGAATGAGTTATCTGCCAAGGAGAAAGTGCAATCAGTGCAGCAACAATTAAACCAACATTTTCACTAAAGTATTTTTTACCAACCAAGTAAGCCATTACAACTGTCAGAACGCCAACTATTGCAAGTATCGATCTAGCCAAAAAAATTGATACACCAAAAAAATATCCTAATGATGCAATGAGATAGAAAAAGAAAGGGCCAAAATATATCTGCATGCCAACTAACGGAGTGTCAGCAAGTTGCAAAATGTTCCTAGCTTTCATCATATAAAAAGTTGAATCATAGTCAAGGCCAGGAATGTAATCCAATCCATAAAACCTTAACACAATTGTGAGAGATAAAATTACTACAAGTAGGATTTTGCCATACTTCATAATTTATTTATAGCAAATTTGAAAACATTAAAACATTAAAAGCAACTAATTCGAAAAGATTATTAAGAGATTGCTATGAAGATTGAGATAAGCAAGACAATGAACAATACAAGCAGACTTCACACGCCTTTCATACAGTTCTACTTACTTCCTTTCATTATTTTTGCTGTCGCATTTCTTCTTCGTGCCAGCTGGATTGGCATACACATGGGCCAGGACGAGGTTTACTACGTCGGCTATGCAAGCGATCTGCTTCATGGAAAGTCTTTCGCCAACGTCTTTCCTCCTTTCTTTGAAATGGTTCTCGTGCCGGTGCTGTGGCTGAGCGGTGAATCTGAAGTTGTCGTGCACATCTTCATGGCATTCCTCGGCGCGTTGAGTGTTTTGTTCGTTTACCTAATTGGCAGAAAATTTTTCAACATGTGGGCTGGCATTATTGCTGCGATGCTGCTCATGTTCAACACAACACACTGGTTCTTCTCCGCATTCGGCATGCTCGACGTCCCTGCCACCCTCTTCGCGACTAGTGCAATCTACTTTTTGTGGAGCGGATATGCTGAAAGAAATAAAAAACTTTTGCTTGTTGGCTCGTTGCTGAATGTTGCTGCCGTCTTCACTCGCTACACAATTTTTCCGTCTGCCGCTTTGTTTGGCTACTGGCTTTTGTTTGATCGCAAATCCCTTCGCAACAAGCAACTCCTGCTTGCTGTCTTACTGCCATTTATCGTCTGGGGACTGTGGATGTTCTACTTCGTCACGCAAGTCGGCTGGCTCTGGAACTGGTGGCTGCAGTACGTCACAGGTCAGCTGAGCATAAACGTTCCTTGGTACTTCTACTTCCAAGCAGTCCGCTTCGAATTCCTCGGTTCCCTTCTTGCAATGTTCGCAATCTTCACTTCTCTCTTTCTACTGTTCAGCAAGTCAAAAATGTTAAAAGAAAAATGGAAGAAAGGAATGAATTATTTGTTTTTAGTTTTGTTTGCACTCGCTGCTTACTACCTTGGCCAGCAAATGTTTCTGCAGCCAATCCAGGAAGCGGCTATCGGACTCATTGCAGTTGTTCTTCCGGCACTTTACTTCTTCAACATTTCAGACTTGAGAAAAATTTTTGCGAAACGAATTGGCATTCCGGATTTCAAAAAATTCCTTGTCCTGCTCATCGCAGCCGTCTTTCTGTTCTACAGCCCGCTCGGCGTCAAGTTCCCGCGTTACGTCATGTCTGCCCTTCCGGCAATCTACCTCTTCGTCGGCTTGCTTGTCTTCGAAATAAGAAAATACAGAATTTATTTGCTTGTAGCTGTAATCATCATGGCGCTTTTCGTTTTCACGAACGCAGAAGACACGATCAACAAGCTCGTAGTCGACAAAACAATAAATGAAGTGAAGTTCGAAAGCCAGAAATACATAAACGACAACTCACAGCAGTGCTCGCAGGTCTACAGCAAGACCTGGTATGGCTTCTACTACTTGCGCAACAGAGTGACAGACTTGCCGGGAGACGCAGAATCGCTGAAAAGCATTATCAAATCAAACTGCAAATGCCCGCCAAAGTTTTTCATTGTCGAAGGATCGCTCGAAGACAAGTTCTTGAGCGTGACAACGAAAGAAAAAACATTCCAACAACACAGTCTTCGATACAAACTTACTTGGAATGGTATAACTACTGAGACGGCTTTCATTACCCCTGTCGACGTTTACAGAATCAACGAAGAATTAATCAAGCAAAGCTGCCCTGCTGTTTAAAAAAATTCTAAAAGATTAAAAGATTAAAAGACGAAAGGTATGAATCTGTAGCGAACTTTCTTGGCATATTGCTGATAGTCAATATCTTGCATCAAATGTCTTTCCTCGGTAACAGCTCTCAGATAGTAGATGAAGTTCCATGCCAAAAGAAAAACAGCAGTTGAAATGTTTGAGAGAGAGGGAAGATACTCAAGCCACCAGGCGAAATTCTTCGCGGCATACGCAGGATGGCGAATGAAGCGATATGGTCCTTTCGATACGATTCCGCGATTGCTCAGATTAGAAAACTTCACGCCAAGAGCAACAGTCGCCCAGACGTAAACTCCGTAAGAAATCAGCGTGAGGACTCTGATAATTTTCAACACAACTTCACTAGTTATAATGGCATACGGGCCTGTGGTGAGAGGAATTATCGAAGCGACGGTCGAGTTGAAAGGAGGGTATGTTGCCAGGCAAACACCCCAGCCGAAGAATGTGAAGTCCACAGACTTTATCCTGTTTTTCAAAAACGGAACCTCGACAGCATATGCGAAGGAAGCTATGATCGTATCAAGCACGAATATGAAGTTGTAAATTATATTGAAAATTTGATCGAAAAGAATTGTGCTGCTGGGTGGTGTAAAGGTAAACTGTGTAGAATATCTGACTAAGCTAGAAAAGTTTGTAAAGAAGAAATTTATCATGATTGGCAGGAAGAAAAACTTCACTGCATAAGAAAGAAGCGCGACTTTTGTTTCTCTATCGAAAATATGGCCCTTTCTTTCCCCCTTGCTTGATGAAAACCTCGATGGCAAGATCTTTGTAAAAATATGTAGAACAAGAATTGCTTTTTCCGTTGAGTCACCGTCAGAATATTTTCTTTTTAAAAAATAATACGGCAATCCGAAAATTGCGTAGATGAAAAATATCAATGTAAGTACGGTCTGGGTTTCAATATACAGAAAAGATTTGTAATATGATAAGTTTTTGTAAATTATTAAAGCAATTCCAAGTAACAACAAATTTACTAGATAAGGTTTTAAGATTCTTTTAATATTTTCTATTTTAAACACAGACACCTTTACATAATTTTAACTAATTGCAATAATATGAAAATGAATATCTTTCTTCTTATCTTGTTATTTTTCTTAGCAATTGTTTTGAAAATTAAAGTTTATTTGAAGAAAAATCAACATTTATTTAGATACAACATGATATCAAAGAAAATAATAGTTTTAATCACTACCACAATCTTTTCTTTGGGAACAACATACATTTTAGTTGCAGCACAAACAACTCTTGAGCAAGGATCCTCAATATTTACAACAAGGAGAACAGGGAGTGCAATAACGGGAAATGTTGTGGGCGTTAGCGGAAGCGGAAGTTCTGCCACAGTCACTCTCACGCAAGGTTTTGCCCAGTTTATCACTGGCAATGCTGGTGGCGGAACAACTCTGACACAGGCCGTCACTAAGTTCACCACTGCCCAGGCTGTTGGGATGGCAGGGCTCGCGCAAGAATTTTTCAGCTGGCTTCTTTCTGTTTTCGGTTGACGATTTGCGTTAACGACGAAAGCTGCAACGTGATGGAATTATTGTAAAAATTATAAGTATATTCTGAAAAATATATTTTTCAGTCAACATTTACAACAAGAATAACAAACACCAGCCAACGCCTAAACATCCAAGTACTCCAACCTACAATCGCTTTAATTGATAAGAAAAATTAAATAATTTATTAGATTGAAATGAAAATTTTCGTAGCAATACTTTCAGCAACATTTTTATTTACATTCCTTACAATTTTTTCTTCAGTAGTTTTTGCCCAAACTCCTCCTATAAATTTAAACGAATCGCGTCCTTTTTATTTCAGCACTGCGAGTATTGTTTTCAAAGACCTTGAGTTTTCTGGAGACTTGAACTACTTGAGAATTTACTGGAACACGACGTACATAGGCGAGGCACCTCAGCAGATTGGAGTGAAATGCTACTTTAATTGCAATCCGCTCACAGAACCCAACACATGTGACGGCAGGCAAAACTGTACTTACTTAGGGCCGCCAGGGCCGGCGGTATGCAGCATCCAGCCCGTCACTTACAACTCTCCGCTCGACTCTGACAATCTGGCAGTATGCATCTTTTACAACCCTTCCCAACCCTCAGTTCAGTACAAAAAACCTGACGGAACATATCCAAACGCGACAATAAAACCAATCAACTTCCAACTCTTCATCTCCCAAACTTTCACAGTCACTGTCGGTCGTCAGTTCAGCATGCCAATAAATGTCAAGAATGTAGGGGTATTCACAGATTACTACAACATAAATGTCAATGTTACTCCAGAAAATCTTGTGGGGTTAGACCCCAATACGGCAAATGTTACAATTGGGCCACTGACTGGAAAAAGTTTTGGCAACTTTCCAGAAACTTTTACTTCTGTAGCTAAAATGACGATTCTGTCAACATCAAGTTCAATAAATATAATCGTTAAAACAACCTCAATTACAGACAGTGCAGTCAATAAAACGCAAGTAGTGCAGATACGAGCAGGCGTTTCCAGTCTTCCAGATTTCAGCATGATTGGTTTGATGCAAATAGTTCTTCTCGCTGCACTGATTCTTTTCAGAAAATTGTAAAATAAAACTAACTAAAGTTAATTACAAGTCAAATGTAAGCTTTTAAACTCTGATAGCAGAAAATAAAACAAATGAAAGTGTAAAAGGGTCCATAGTCTATCGATTAATATTTATTTATAAAAAATGGAATAATATGTAATGAGAATACTTTTTGCAAAAGGGCAACAAAAGAAATTTATTTCTGATGCCTGTGAGAGGTTGAATATCTCTCTATACAGATTGAGTAAACAACAGAATTTACAATGTAGCTATTCTACGTTAAAAAAATATTTTCGAGAAAACTTGGTGATTTCTGCGAAATCTGCAAATAAAATTACTGATATTTCAGGAATTAGTTGGAAAGAATACAAAATAATGGATACTCTAAAAGATACATGGGGTCAATCAAAAGGTGGCAAAATTGGTAAATGCGTTTTAATGAAAAAATATCCTCATAAATTATCGAAATGGGGTCTATATGCCTACAAAAAAGCCAATCTTCTTAACATTTCTAAGCAAAGAACTAAATTAATCAAAAAGGTCAGAATGAATACAAAGTTAGCAGAATTTGTTGGAATAATTCTTGGTGATGGTACAATTTCTAAATATTTTATAAGAATTTCTTTAAACTCGCTTAAAGAAACTGATTATGCCAATTATATTTCCAAATTAGTTAATGAATTATTTGGTATCGAAAGCTCTATTACAAAGGAAAAGAACAAAAATACTTTGAATGTAAAATTTTATTCTAAAAACTTAGTTGATTTTCTCAAAAACAAATTAAATTTGCCACTTGGCGATAAAATAAAAAACAGAGCAAAAATACCTCAAATTATTTTTTCTGATAAAATTTTAATGCTTAGTTGTTTAAGGGGTTTAGTTGATTCAGATGGTAGTATTAATCCTAGGCGTGTTTATTTTTACAATAGTAATGTCTTGTTGATGAACCAGGTGACTAATTTCTGTAAAAAGAACAAAATCTTTACATCATTTTACAAAAATACCATTGGAACAAGTAACAAATTAAAAGTTAATGAATACCTTAAATTAATAGGAACTTCGAAGAATGGGTCTGTAGTCTACCGGTAGGATGCCACCCTTACAACAAATGAAGTAAGAATGGAAGTAAGGTGGAGAACAGAGTTCAATTCTCTGCGGACCCACAAACTAAATTATTATATTTTTCATGTCGTAAACATGAAAAATTCCCTTAAATAAGTGCTGATGTGTTGCATGGTTGAAATAAGTCTTTTTTATGAAGGAATTGTAGTTCTTCAAATAATTTACTGATGATAGATAATCAGTGAAAATATGAACCAAGGTCATCTGTCAAGCAAACAGATTATCAAAACATCGTGGAATAATGAACATTCGAGAGAAGTTTTCCTCGATGAAAATGGATTGAGATTGAAGGAGATGAGTGTTTTTGACATTTCACAGCTAGATTGGAAATTTAGACGCTATTCATATGAGGATATTTTATCGTTGTATAAATTCATTGGCAGTTCAATCGGTATATTTATTAGGAATTTCTTGCCAAGCGCAAGAATCATTCATGGAATTGACAATGTGATAGAATTTAGAATTGCTAATCATAACACAGCAAATATGATTGCGTTCAAAAATTTTCTTGTCGAAACAGCGATTAAAGAATTGAAGTTAGAGGAACAAAAGACAACATTAAATCTACTCGAATCAATACCTATTGTTGAAGATGGCATTACAAATAGATTTCTAGAAACATTGCAGCAAAGATATGCGCATTATGGTCCCATTAAAGGGAGTGAACATCTCTTTCCACTTTATTCAACCCATGAAGGAATATATGGCAAAGTTTGGGATAAAGTGCAACAGCTCGGCGATTCCTACATTTTCATAGCTCATGCGGCAGTACCTTTTATGATCGGCTTCTATTTGAGAACAAAGAATAGCAGAATATTTCTGGCAGAGAAACACATGACAACTGATCCATATAAACATTTTCGTCGTCACCAATTAGACGAAAACATTCTTATCCCGTTTAATGATGTTGAATACAGATATCCTATAATTATTGATAAGGCATATACTGGAAGAACATTGAAATCTCTCAAGCAAGAATTTCCAAATGCGCGCACTGTAGCTTTGTCTCCAAAAACTCGCATGGCCATTCAAAACAGCGACTATTTTACTTTTAACGATTGCTTTTTTGAGAAAAAAGATGTTGATATGCACGATCCAAATTGGCATCTGACATTATTGGAAAAATCTCTCAGAGGTGAACCTAAATATGGAAATTGATTATTCTAATCCTGGCCATATCAAGCTTGCATTGCTGTCAGATGGTTTTACATTTAACCAACAGGCTCTGGAAAATATTGGTTCTGGGTATAAAGAGAAAATAAGAAGTTATGATTCTTCAGACCGTATTTATCTTGCAACAGTCCCACAGGAAATCGCTTTGCCAGATGAAGTAGTTGTCGGTGTTCACTGGCGGCCAGATTCACATTGGATAGTTAAAGGAGACGGTGACAATTTTGTTTTGTATGAAGAAGATAGAAGAGTTTGTGATGTGAAAATTTATCCAAGACCCAGATATTATGACATAGAAATAGAACCGGGTGTCAAAGCGAGCAGAATAGGAGTTACGCTTGGTAAAGGAGCTATTTCATTCTTTTTAAGGGAAGATTGTGAATATTGGCAGAATGGTGACCATTGCAAATTCTGTTCGTTAAAACCAACACAAATGAAATTCAAAGAAACTGAACAATATAAAAGACCAGAAACAATAGGTAAAGTCGTTGCGTGGGCCAGAAAACTAGAAGATGAGCTACATCATGTACAGTTTTCTGGAGGTAGTAGATATGAACACGATCTTGAATTCAAAGAATATATAGAAGCTGTCAAAGTTGTCAGTTCAGCACTTGGTGGAGAACGAGTTAACGGAAATTTAATAACAATGCCTCCAAGAAGACTTGAAATGATACAAGAAGCTTTTGATGCAGGGATGAATCATATATCATTTAATATAGAAGTTTTCGATCAAAAACTCTTTCGCGAAATTTGCCCGGGAAAAGAGCGTTCATATGGACTAGCAAACATGTTGCGAGCGCTTGAATATGCTGCAACGATTTTTGAAAAAGGAACATATACAACATTTGTTAGTGGCCTAGAAAAACTGGAAACAGTGTTTGAAGGATGGGATTATTTGGCAGAAAGAGGTGTAATCCCAGCAATGAGTGTTTTTCATCCAAACCCGAATTCAGTTTTTGCAAACAAAAGAGCACCATCAAAAGAATATTTACTTGAAGCAGTTGTCAGGCAGCATGATGTATATAAAAAATTTGGATTTAAAGCTCTTCTTTGCAAGAGTTGCAATAGAAATTCTCTTGACAATGAAGCTGCCGAAGGATATTTCAAGTGATGAAAATGTCAATCGATTTTCCAGGATACATATTGTTCGAGGGTTTAGACCTTACAGGCAAAACTTCTGTTGCAAATACTGTTATTGATTTGATAAACAGCAAAAAAAAAGTCAGTGTTGGTTACATGCATGGTTTTTTCTCTAATACAAATCATGAGCAAATCGCAAATATTGTTGCTTCTCTTAGTCCAAGGGAGAAAGAGGATTTTTTTATAAATCTTTATTTGAAGGATAAAAGAGTACCTATCAGAAATTTTAATTCAATTCAAATCGTTGATAGATATTTTCCAAGTATTATTTTTTATGGGTATGTGAGAAATGGAACGCCGATCGACAAATATAGTTTTCAAGAAAGTTTCTTACTGCCTAGACATGTAGTTTTGTTTGAATCTGATTATCAATCAAAGCAGAAGCGCTTTTCCAATAGAATTGGGATGAATTCTTTGGAAAAAATTATGCTGGAGTCAAAATCCTTACATGATAATTTTGTTGCCGTTTACAGAAAAATAATTGAACTAATGGATGTTCCATTTTCAACAATTGATACTTCATCGTTGACATTGAATGAAGTAACTCAACAAGTTCTCGACGCATTAAATGAAAGGAATGCACTTGTTGATAAATTGAATGTTTCCGAATTAATGGCTGATACACGATATGTATTGCATGCAAGTAGAGTAGAAAAATATTATCAGCGTTTAAGGAAAGGACTAAAAACAAATCCACCAATCGTTTTAAAAACAAGAAAAGGTTCTAAAATTTTATATTTAATTGAAGATGGAAGACATAGAGCAATGGCTTATCATTTACTAGGTTTTAAGGAAATTCAAGCATATTTGCATTATGAGAATGAAACATATGTGAAAAGTGAAAATATTTTACCGTTGACAGATTTGGTCATGACGTAAGTTTAAGAAAAAAATTAACATTTTGCAAGATAAACTATATTGTTTTGAAAATTATTTTTGTAATCATTCTGTAAAATTTTAATAAGTTTTGATGGCCTGAAATCGATTTCATTTAATTTGTTTATATCAATCCAGTCAATAGATTGTATGTGATGGTTTTTATCAACATCAAAAGTGTTCGTTTCTACGCCACCTTTAATCGAGCCAAGAAAAATAATGTATAATACATTTTTACCCCTTTTTTCATCAATCCATTCTTGCAAGTAAAGCAATTTTTCTATTTTTATATCGTAGTTAGTTTCCTCTTTGACTTCTCTTGTAGCAGTCTCAATAATAGTTTCATTTTTTTCAATGCTTCCGCCTGGAAGGAGATAAAATGTTCCACTTGAATACTTACTCCGCAAAACCAATATTTTCCCGTTTTTTATTAGAACAACGCTAGGCCTTATTTTTTTCCAATCATTGATACTCGTCATAAATTTTATATAACATTAGAGTATATAAAATCTGGCAAATCTTTCAAAGTTTTATCATCAGATGCCCTGTTTTTCATTTTTACCTTAAATGTACGCATACCTATTCTTTGAGCTGGTTGAATATCATTTTCTTCTTTGTCCCCAATCATCATTGTTTTCTCAGCAGAAACATTTAGTCCGTCTAATGCCATGTGAAAAAATCTCAAATCAGGTTTACATAAGCCATATTGACACGAAAAAAAGAGTTTATCGAAATATTTCTTAAAAAATGCTTCATAAACTGGGTTGTGCGTCAAAGAGTCGAGAGTTATGGCATCAATATTGGAAAGTAATGCGAGTTTAAGGTGAAATTCACTTCTAATAGCAGGTATAATTTCGAGAGCTTCATCATAAGTATTGAAACTCTGTTTTTTCGTGAGGCCTCGCAAAATATAGTGAACATTTTCTCTTGTAGCAGGGACTTTAATAATTTTACAAAGTCTATCTTCAATATAGGGTGCATCAATGCACGGTGCAACGAATAGATCTAAATTCATTCTATCATAAAGCTCTTTTGGCACGCCATATTTTTTACGAATTCCCTTTCGTGGATTATACCCTCTTATATCACCTAGCGTTCCGTGCCAATCAAAAATAAGTACTTCCAACATATCAAATGTTACAACAAAAATCTTCTTAAAGCTTATCCAATGTAGCTAGTTCTCTTAAAACCAGTCAAAATAACAAAAAAAAGGATAACTTGATTCTTCATATTGACCTTTCACAATTATCGTTGCTTGTTTAAGAATAATGAATTATTCTATATTTATTATTAAAAACATTTTTTATTTATAGTTGTAGTCAATCTCCGACGTAGATTTACCAATTCTAGACCAGTACCAATGGGAGCATGCCTTTTTTAGAATATAATATGTTTTATTTGTGATGAAAATCTATTTTGAATTATGATAAAACTAATAGTCTTTGACCTGATGAAAACTTTGGGATTCAGAAATGTGAGCTATAGCATCACTGATGAATTGAAGAAAATGTCCCATTCTAAAGTTGACCGTGATAAATTTATAAAAATTGTTGAAAAATCGCTTGAGTTGAAAAAATGGAAATCAAAGAAAGCAGCATACAAAAATTTGTGTATAAGTATCGGTCTCAAGCCCACTGAAAAAAACATCAAATTGCTGATGAATATCAAGGATTCGGCGGATTCAAAAATAAAATATTACGACTTCACAATACCGCTTTTAAGAAAATTGAAAAAACTGGGGTACAAAGTCAGCATGTTGTCTAATAATAATGTCTTTCAAGCAGAATATATGAAAAAATATTCGATGCTCAAGTATTTTGATTATGTCCTATTTTCGTGTCAAATCGGTGTTTTGAAGCCTCACCCAAAAATTTTCAAAAAAATGTTGAAAATTGCACGCTGCAAGCCAGAAGAAATGTTAATGATTGGTGATAGTTTGAAAGATGATGTAATTCCCTCTAAAAAGCTTGGAATTAATTCTATTCAATTCAAAAATATTTCTCAATTGAAAAAAGAGTTGAAATCTTTCTGTATTAAAATATAATTGATTTTTTCCATAAAGTTAGGATTCACTCACTTTCAATTCTCCTTGACTCACTTAACTAAAGCTTAAACAAAACTCAACTATTTTTCCTTTTCTTCCCATAGAACATTTTATGGACATTACAGAAACTTATGGCAAAGCAGTGAATCTTTCTTCAAACAAAGGAATAGATGAAGCTCTCAAGTTTTTGAATCTTAATGCAAAAAAGATTGAAGGTGCGAGCAAGACAAAAAAGCCAATGATTGTAGGCAAAGACTTTGACATAATTCTGGATATGAAACCTAAAATCAACCAGCTGTATATTTATCTTTCTCCGAAAAAATTTAGCAAAAAAATTTTGAAGATGCTCAATCCAAATAAAATTGACTTTTTGTCGATGGTCGTTTATCTCGGCCTGATTGAAATGATGGGCCAGCGCTTTGAAGTTCGTCTTGGAGCGATCGGAGCGCAGACTTCCGACTTGGTAAGAGCTGTGATTGAACATAAGAAATAAAAGTTAATGAAAATTAATAAAAAGGAATTAATAAATTGAGTGAATATTCTTTTCAAGAAAAGCAAGATGTGCTTCGGTTTGTATTTTAAATCTTTCAATCTCATTAGGGATATATGTTACTCGGCCCGTCAAAACTCCCTCATACTCTTCGAGCTCTGTCGCATAGATGATAATAGGTAAGCGTTTGCCTCTAGCATTGTAAATCGGATCAAGTTTTAAATCTTTGAATACATTTGCAGTAATTCTTGGTGTGTCCGTGAAAATTACTAAAATTGCTGGCTTCAAATTTTCTAAATCATTTGTTATGTATTTTGCTACATTGACGTCTTCAGCTGCTTTTTTTGAGGCGTCGAACAACTCTTCAACCCTTTTCTTTTTTACCAATTGCGCGACTATTTCAACACGATTTCTTTTCGACCTACTATCATCGCTCATTATTTCTCTTGCTCTTTGAGCGATTCTTTCATCCAGATACTCGAGCATTCTCATGGCAAGATGTCTATCAGTTAAAGTCAGGTTGAGGTCTGCATAAAGTCTGTCTGGCAACGGATCATAATAAATTTCCCTTCCTTTCGACACAAGATTTCTGAATCTTTTTATTTTCCTTTGTTTTTCACTGTCAACAAGTTTGACTAAGAGTGAAGGATAAACTTCGTTTCTCATGCTGTAAAGAGCAGTGTTCAGCTTTAAATGTCTTTCGAATCATGTATGGAAAAAAGAAATGAAAATAAATAATTTTTTAGCGGGGACTGGATTTGAACCAGTGACCTTCGGGTCTCCCAAGTCAACCTTATGAGCCTTTCATGGAAATTCAGTTTCCCAAATTTCCTCGACGAGCACTCCAGGCTGCTTTTGGCCATTTTTAACAAATGTCTACCCCGCTGTCTGGAATGTCTTAATTTTCTTTAACTAATTATCTCTATTAGAGGCTTATAGTTTTAAAGCTATTCTACATAAAGAATTCGCGTGTTGCCCTTAGATCCCAACAGTGCTTTTCTAGATTTTATCAAGCAGGTTTCTTCAAGATGATTGATCAACTCTCTCACTCTACGTTCGCTCAGTTCTCCAAACCTTTTCTTGTATTCGTCAAACAACTCTCCTGCTGTCAGTTCTTTCTTTTCTTCAATTATTTCCATTAACTGTCGCTCTTCTTCTGAAATTTTTTCCTTCAAAATTTTCGGTTTCGGTCTTTCAACTTCACCAACAACTTTTCTCACATGCCCAACAAGGAGCTTGTTAGAATTTTCTCGGTCCGCGACACGTCCTGCCTTGAGCAAAATTTCCAATCCTGCGCGAACATCACCACCTTTTTTCACAGCATGATAACCAGCAAGTGCGACAACTCCTGGCTGAATGTTTCGAAATGCAAGTTCGGCCCTCTTCTGCAAAATATCTTTCATTTCTTCCAGAGTATATGGTTTGAAGTGCAAGTCGTCAATGTTCAGACTGCTACGAATGCGCGGCTCGAGCTTTGCAAAAACGTCTGGATGATTGCTGATGAAAACAAAGCCGAACGGGTTGTCGACATACTGACCGATGCGCAGCAAGTCGTACAAAACTTCCTGATCGTTGAATATGAGCTGGTCGACTTCGTCAAGCGCAACAACAACACTCTTCTTGCTTTTCTTGCAGCCCTCAGCAAGCTTTTCAATTATTTCATCCTTTCCCATTCCCCGACGCTGGACGAACTGGCCGATGTCAAGTGCAATCTTTGAAAGGACGGAATGAGCTGTCTTGTAATCCCAGCAGTTTATGTAAATAGTTTTCACACGGTCACTGAATTCTTCGAATTGTCGGAAGATGAATCGGGTCGTGGCTGTCTTGCCGATTCCCGGTGCACCGAAGAGGAAAGTGTTCTGCGGTTTGCGTCCGAACGCAGCCGGCTTGATGTTATCTGCTATGAGCTGAATCTGATTCTCGCGATGCGGCAAAATGTCTGGTAAAAATTCTGGCAGCAGGACATCTTCTCTTACAAAAATTGTTTCGGCTTCAGGATTCATTTTATTTTTTCACTTCAGTATATAATACAACCTTCTATTATTTTTACCTTTGTTTTCCAGCTTTGCCAAGGCGATCTCACCAATTTCTTTCAGCGACGCAACATGGCAACCGCCATCAGGCTGTCTGTCAAAACCAACAATATCAACGATTCTCAACTCTGGAACATTTGGCGGCAGCACTTCAGCAAGCTTCACCATTTCAGGATCTTTCAACGCTTCATCCCGATTCATGAAATAAATTTTGATTTGCAAGTCTTTCTGGATCAACTCGTTCGCTTTTCTGCAATAATCATCAATGACAGCTCTGTCAAAATTCTCCATATTGAAATCCATTCTCGATTCTTCAACGTCAATCTGGTTTCCAGTTATCAAAATTTTTCCTTCATGAAAGAACACACCACTGAGCAAGTGAGCGGCAGTATGCATCCTCATCAGTTTGTAACGTCTGTCCCAGTCAATTCTTCCAACAACTTTATCGCCAACTTTCAGAGCATCGCTCGCAACTTCGTGCCAGACTTTCCCTTCCTTCTTCAAAACATTCATCACAATAAACTCTTCGATGCTTTTGGCTAGCTTTCCTGTATCATGAAGAACTCCTCCACCAGTTGGATAGAAAGCAGTCTTGTCAAGTTCAATTAAATTTCCTTCGATGGCTGTGACAGTTGCAGAAAATTCTTTCAAGTAGCAATTGTTCATGTAAAGCAGTTCTGTCATAAATATTCTATCATAAATAAATAATCATAAAACTTCTTCTAACTTTTCAATTACTTCTGCTTTTCCCCTCTCGATTATGTATGGTCCGAGGCGCGGTCCTCTGTCTTGATTCAACAAAATTCTGTAAACTATTCTGAAGAATTCCGGCGGTTGAAGTCCATGCTTCTTCGCCATCAAGAAAACTTCTTTCTGTATCTTCTCCCCATCTTTCTCTCTTTCAATCAGCTGAATGAGCTCTTGTATTGCTGGCTTTGCATCTCCAGGGACTTTGAACTCTTCTTCGCTTTCAACCTTTTGCAGAATAAAATCATTGTACCAGTTCTTCGCGTATTGCAACCTTTCTTCAATGATTTTTTCCGTTTCTTCGTCGAGTGTTTTTGATTTTAATTGGCCGAAATCCCTCAGCTTCTTCACTACAAAGTCTATCCAATCTTTTTCAGGAAGAATTTTTACAAGCTCTATCCATGTGTCGTACGCAACATGAAGTGATGATTTCTTCGGCGCTTTTAGTAAGTGAACGAATTCAAATAAACGTTTCGTATTTACTTTATCACGTTCTTCTTTTATTTTTTTCAACGAGAAATAATTTTCTTCCAGCTTGATTAGTTCATCCATGTATTTTGGAATGTCAGTGACATCGAGCTCACGTGTTCCTTCAAATCTTTTCAACATCAACAACATTAGGCTTTTTGGCGACCCATAATTAAACCAGACTTGTGGCGTGAATACATTGCCGAAAGACTTTGAAATCTTTTTTCCTCCTTTGGCAAGGAACAGCTCCCACATAACATGAACAGGCGGGTCGAACCTCAATATTTGTCTGCAAATTTCATCATTTACAAGAACTGAGTCGCGAATGTCTTTCCCATATCCTTCGAAAACTATTCCTAGCACAGGCCATCTCATTGCAAATTCTACTTTCCAGCTGAGTTTTCCACTTCCATAAAAATAATTTATCTCGCCTTTATGCCCGCAACCTCTGACTTCTATGTCTCTCAATGTGTTCATGTTTTTTCCAAGAAAGTTCCCGTCGCATACGTACGAAACTTTATGCTCTTTTGGATGGAGTTCTATTGATCTAGTAGTGTAAATTTTTCCGCAATTCTCACAGACAGGAAAATAAGGCAGAACGTCAACATATTTTCCTTGACCGCTCATTTTTTTGATTATTGTTCCAATTTTCTCTGCATTCACAAGAATTTCATGAATCTGCTCGTTGAAAATCCCTTTGCGATAATCCTGCGTTCCTGAATGTGGTGCTGCTTCTATTCCAGCCTTTTCTATCGCATCGAGAAGCAGTGAAGCCATATGCTCTCCAAAATTTGCATGTCCGTCTTTGAATGGATCAGGAATGTCTGTCACAGGTGCTCCTATATATTTCTCAAGCCAGTCAGGAAAGCCGAGAGGAACTTTACGAAGTCCGTCACGATCGTCTGCATAAGGAATGAACTCTGCCTTAACTCCTGCATCCTCTAGTGCCAGTGCAACTGCGTTTGCTTTGACAACATCTGTGAAGCTACCAACGTGAGGAATTCCGGACGCGCCCAGCCCTGACTCAGTCCTGAAAACTTTTATCCCTCTCTTCAGTTTCTTCTCACGTACGATTATATCTTCAGCGATTTTGTCGACCCAAAACCTGTACGAATTTTTCTTTTCGCTTCTTTGCATAAGAATAATTAAGTGTTTGCAATATGAAAAAAGCTAATGTATATTCTTGAAAACACACTTTGTGTTATATACTTCCTGATACGCCTTGCGCCTTAAAAAGATTTTGAATTTTACGGTTGTTACGTATATACTTTTCCTGCTGGCTTTTTATAGAAGCCCACACAGTAGTATACCTGGATTCTTATGATCGACCTAATAGAGCTGATATTCTACATTATCGACACAGTGCTGCTTACAGCTATTTTCTTACTGGAAGTCATACAATTCCGCAAAGAAGACCAATATATGAACGGCCATAAAAAATCGGCAGGAAATGTAACAGGAATCAAGCCATTCGTTGCACAGACAGAGACCGACGGACTGGATATTTAGACTTGGCTGCTGTGAGCGTTTGTCATTGTTAGTGTTGTTCTTGTTGTAAATATTTTTTGTGAAATATATATTAAAAAATATAGTTTTTAGTCAATGTTTACACTATTTATAAAAAATCAATACTGTTATCATCGCTTACTTCGTCGACCAGAAAGTTTTCTTTCGCTTGCTCTTCTTCCACTTTATGTAATCACGAATTATTTTTGGGTGATCAGAATTTTTTTCAAACATCTTCCAAGGAATTTTCTTCATGTCATACCAACAAGCTTTTGCCGCGTCATCTCCTGCTTTCAACCTTCCTCCAATTGCTTTTGCGATAAAGACAGTCGTCATCAAATGCCCTCGAATGTCGCGACGAGGGTCTGAGTAAACACCAAGAATTTCAATCAGTTTGACATGCAATCCAGTTTCCTCTCTTGCCTCTCTCACAGCCGCTTCTTCAGCAGTCTCATCCCATTCAATGAATCCGCCTGGCAGACCGAGCAAGTCTCTGTAAGCTCCACGCGCCTTAGTGATGAGAGCGATCTTTCCATTTTTTTCGATGACCGCATCAACAACAGGATAAGGATTTCTCTGCTTTTTGAATTTCTCACTTTTCTTCATTTCATCACACAATTAACTAGCGTTCTTAAGTGCATTGTAAAAATCATTCAGATTAAAACTCAGTTTGTTTTGCTTTTGCATCCGATAAATAAGAGTTCCATATGGTGGTTGACTTTCTTTCAAATTAAACCCTAATATTTCAATTAATTCTAGAACTTCATTTTCAGGACCTTCAAATTCAATAAAACTTCCTAACTTATCCACATCATCAACAGCAATTTCAACATTTGATTTGTCTGATTTCCAAACTTGCCTTTCCTTTGATATGATTCTACTCGCATTTAGCATTTTTGAAAGAACATAGATTGCGTTTTCTGGATTAGATATTTCAAACGGATGCTCCTCCCAAGTATTATCATCGATACGCTCTTTCATCTCCAGTTTCGATTTGCGGTCATCTTCTATTCTAAGTCTTATTATCCAATATCCTGGAGGAAATGCATCGAAATTACTAAGCTCTTCCTTTTCGAAAATTAAGTCCAGTTGTTTTTTCGTGACCTGTTTTTTAAAACCTATTTCAGAAATTTTACTCTCTATTTTATTTCTACTTTCAATTTTGAAACGATGCTCGAACTCTTTCATAACATTCCCTTATTTTTTTAAAAATAAAATGGGCCACGCCGGATTTGAACCGGCGACCTATCGATTTCTTCGTTTTAGCTTAGTCGACATATAAGTCGATTGCTCTACCAGGCTAAGCTAGTGGCCCTTCTCTGAACTTTGAACTGTATACCTACAAACACATTTGTTTATAAACTTAACAGTTACGTAATTTTTATTAAGTGCAAATGGTGTATGTAGTATGTTTAATAAATCTTTTCTAGTAAACAAAGTAGTTAATTCTTTGCTTTCCAAAGACTTTCACGTCTTGGTCAGCGAAGGGGCGTTCGATGTAGCAGCAAAAAAGAAACAGCTCATGCTTGTCAAGACACAGATCAACGTCGATGCTTTGCAGCAACAGCATGCCGCAAGCCTCCGTTCCATTTCATACTTCTTGTCTGCAAATCCTTTTGTAGTTTCAATAAAAACAAACCGCGAGTTCTTGCAAGACAATATAATTTATTCTCGCTTCCAGCTTCCAGTCGTTACGCCAGAAATGTTTGACAATGTTTTGGAAGGAGATTTTCAAGCAGTTATGTCGGCAAAAGGCAAGCATTCTGTTGATGTCGATATTGCTGCGTTGAGGGAAAAAAGAGAAGAAAGCGGATTTTCACTTCAAGAATTATCTGATTTGATTGGAATATCGAAGAAGGCTTTGTATGAAATTGAAAAGAAAAGAAAGAATCCGAGTGCTGAGACTGTTGAAAAACTTGAGAAAGTGCTGAGTGTAGAATTGAAAAAGAATTATGAAATGAAAAGGATAGACAAACCGACATATCTAAAGCCGAAGAATGATTTCCAGAAAAATGTATCAAAAGAATTTAGCAGAATCGGAATTGACAACTCTTCAGTTCATTCAGCTCCTTTTGAAATTGTTGGTAAGGAAAGTTTCTCGATAATCACAAATCTAGCTCCTGATGCAAATGAAATTAAGAACGTGAAAAACGTGAAGAAATTATCAATAGTTTTGTCGACAAAAGCGTTTTATGTTGTGAAAAGAGCGAAGGAAGAGAATGTGAAAGGTGTGCCAGTTTTGCTGGAAAGTGAACTTCCAGAAATCGAGTCTTCAAAAGAATTGACAAAGAGAATAAATGAAAAAGCTTAAATACTTTGTATACCTACATACACATTAGAATTTTAGATTAACATAATTTTCGGTGAATGGCAAATGCAAAACGCAATGATAGGAAATTTGGGTGGGCAGCCAGTGCTTATTCTTCCTGAAGGAAGTCTACGGCAAATGGGGAAAGACGCTCAGAGGAACAACATAGCTGCTGCAAAAGGTGTGGCAGACGCAGTTAAAACAACTCTTGGTCCTAAAGGAATGGACAAGATGCTTGTTGATTCTATTGGCGATATTGTTATAACAAACGACGGAGTTACAATTTTAGAGGAAATGGAGATCGAGCATCCTGTGGCCAAGATGATGGTTGAAATTGCAAAGACTCAGAACGAGGAAGTTGGTGATGGAACAACTACTGCAGTCGTTCTTGCTGGAGAATTGCTGAAAAAGGCTGAGATGTTGCTTGAGCAGGAAATTCATCCAACAGTTATCACACGTGGTTTCAAGATTGCGAAGGACGAAGCTTTGAAAATTATGGAAGAGATTGCAAGGCCGATTGAAATTGGCGACATAGAAATGTTGAAGCAAATTGCTCTGACGTCGATGTCAGGAAAAAGTGTTGAGAGAAGTTCGCCATTTCTTGCAGACATTGTTGTAAATGCGATAAAGGAAGTTGCGCAGAAGCAAGAAGGAAAAATTGTTATTGATACAGACAACATAAAACGTGAAAAGAAACATGGCGGATCGGCTGAAGAGACCGAACTTATAAAAGGAGTTGTTATTGATAAAGAAGTTGTTCATCCAGGAATGCCGAAGAGAATTGAAGATGCGAAAATTGCTTTGCTCGACATAGCGCTTGAAGTGAAAGAGACGGAGACAGACGCAGAAATTCGCATAACTTCTCCTGAGCAAATGCAAGCGTTTCTTGAAACAGAGCAGCGCATGCTGAAAGACATGACAGAAAAAATCTCAGCAGTTGGAGTTAACGTAGTTTTGTGCCAGAAGGGAATTGACGATCTCGTCCAACATTACTTGGCAAAGAAGGGAATCCTTGCATGTAGGCGTGTGAAGAAGAGTGACATAGAGCTGCTTGCAAAAGCAACAGGCGGTCGTGTTGTTTCCAATCTCGAAGATTTTTCTACTTCAGATTTGGGTTACGCAAAAATTGTTGAGGAAAAGAAAATTGGCGGAGAGTCAATGACATTTGTTCGCGAGTGCAAGAATCCGAAGGCAGTGACTATTTTGGTCAGAGGAAGCACCGATCATGTCGTAGATGAGATTGACAGAAGCATTGAAGACGCCATAGGAGCGGCTGCATCTGCTCTTGAGCTTGGAAAGATTGTGCCAGGTGCAGGAAGTCCAGAGGCTGAGGCAGCGAAGAGACTGAGAAAATTTGCTGACAAGTTTTCCGGAAGAGAGCAACTTGCGATACTCGCATTCGCAGACGCTCTTGAAGTGATTCCTCGCAGTCTTGCTGAAAATGGCGGGCTCGACCCTATCGACATTCTCGTCGAGCTTCGTGCCGCGCATGATCAAGGGAAAGTATCGTTCGGAATAAACCTTGAAAATGGAAGCGTTTCTGACGCTTTGCTCATGGGAGTTGTAGAGCCACTGAAAGTGAAGACGCAGGCAATAAAGTCTGCCTCAGAAGCTGCTGAAATGATTTTGAGAATCGACGATGTCATCTCGGCAAGCAAATTGTCAAGAGGCGGATCTCCGGGCGGAATGCCAGGCGGAGAAGATTTAGGCGAGTAAAATTTCCTTTAATTAAAGATTTACAAAAATTCTTTCAAACTTTTAGATTTTGATTTTTTAATAAAATCATTCGCCTTTTTAATAATTTCTTTCGACTTGACTTTTGCAACCGCTTCTTCATAACTAAACCATCCAAAATCGTCATGCTCCCAAGAAATTTTCACATCTTTCGTCTCTGTTTCTGCTAGAAAGAAGACAACTTCTTTGTAAATAGTCTGGCCTTCGCGCTTGTAGAAATAATTTATTTTCTCTTTGAAGTTTGGCAGAATTTTTGCGTCTGTCAAACCAGTCTCTTCTCTTACTTCCCTCTCCGCTGCTGCCTGCTCTTCTTCGCCTTTGTCAATGTTTCCTTTTGGCAGATCCCAATAAGTAGGCCCCTTTCTCAGCAGCAGATATTTAACAGTACAGTATTCTCTTCGAAAAATAACTGCTCCTGCTGAACGTTCTTTTGGCATAATACTTTCAACCTTTCAATTCACACAACTCAAACTTTTATTTACTCTCTACCAAAATTAATAAATAGCCATTACTAATCTAATATTGAAGGTAACTATTGAAAAGAAGTTGAGAGGCAGGTTTACTGATGCCAGTTGAATTGCAAAAAGTCAAACATGACGACAAGGATAAAGAGCATCCTCATCATGAAGAGTATGAGTTGATCGCTGTTTCTCCTTTGAGAAGAATGGAAAAAAGGATTGAACAGCTGGAGCAGAGTCACGACACTTTTGACGTCAAAGAGTTCTACAGAGAAATGGTTGATATAATCAGAATGAACCAGCAGATTGTTGACGAGCTTGCAAAAGCGAATGATGCGCTTAGGATTGAGATATCGAGACTGCCTGCGCGTATCGAGGAGCTAGTCGCGAATTTGAAAGAACTTTTGTCTTACATAAAAGCATCTGCGACAGAAGAGCAGATGGGAGCGAGTGGTAGTGAAATAGCTGGGGAGGGAGTAAAACCGCTCGCACAGAAGCTTGATGTTCTGATTGAAACGAACAAGAAAATTGTTGACAACAACCAGGCCTTGCTGAACGTGCTTGAAGAAATGGACAACAAGATGAGAAGGCCAGCAATGCCCCCGCCAGGAATGAGAAGGCCGATGCCACCCTCATGGCAACCTCCTGTGCAGAAGCCGAAGACATTGTAAAATAAAAACTTAATACTTAATACTAATCCTGAATAAATTTAATTATGCTTAAAGGTTGCGGAATGCAGAAAGGACAAAAAGGGCAGTCTGACATAATTTCTGCAGTAATAATAATTGTCATTGCAATAGGGCTTGTAGGAACTGCTTACACATGGGGACTACCTCTTATACAAAAACGTCAGGACAGCGCCCTCGCCAACAGAGCATTCAATTATTTCAATGAAGACAACATGAACTCCCTTGTAAAGAAAATAGAATCTATTGCTAGAAACGGGGGTGAAGATACTTTTTCGATTGACGTGAACGGCATATGGACTCTTTATCCATGCAGAGATGCAGAGATCGGTGTGAGGGGATGCCTGAGTGGTGATAATATTGAAAACAATTCCATTCATTTTTCATTATACAGCAGAGTGTCGAACATCGGAATAAACCAGGGATGGATAACGTTAAGTTCGACAGAAGCATGCCCTGCAGGAAATGCAATGATTGGTAGCGATCCATACGTCGTGTGTGCGAGAGCGGATTCTTATGCCGGCGGTTACAACATAACTTACCGAGTTCAGTTCAGGGAATTGGAAGAATCTCCACAAGAAGGCATGAATTTGACAAGAGGTTTCAAGATTGTGCTCCTTCCAGCAATAAATCTAACAAGATCAACAGGCAATTTAGTGCGCATAACGGGCGGGAATGTTTACTCGCAGGATGTTGGCGGTAACAAAACATTAATTATCACAGAAGTGAAAATTCTTCTTGGATAGATTTGTCAAAAGGCCAGTCTCTTATAATACAGTTCATAATGTTTTTTCTAATAGGATTCACAATATTCATAGGCATAAGTCAATTTTTTCGCTATCAGTCAGACATCTTCAAAGACGATGTGACTAAAGAAAGCTTGAAGATAATCAACAGTTATTTTTCCTCTTATGCAATAGCGTCTGTCGCGTCGTGCAAGCAATGTGATGAAGTCAATTTAACATTCAAAACAGCGAACACTACTGCAGGAAACTTTTTTGAAGTGAGCTTCGGAAGCTACGGCGCGAACGTGACGATACCATTTGTCACAAACGTGAAATTTATTTCTCCAGCCCACAATTTGAACGAGTCTTTTCAGCTCGGCGGCTACGTGCCTTCAACAAGGCCGGTTACTTTAAGATTTAACAAAAGTGAAAACAAAATTTACGTTGATGCGTCAGTAACTCCTCCATTAGCAATAACAACCACCACTACAACTTCCACATCATCCACGACAACATCATCAACAACTACATCCAGCACAACAACCACAACAACTACAACAACCACAACCTCAAGCACTACAACTAGTACAACTAGTACAACAAGCACGACATCATCCACGACAACATCATCAACAACTACATCCAGCACAACAACCACAACAACTACAACAACTGGTACTACAACACCTGTCATTTTGAGTTTCATAAACGGTTTCAACATCTATAAAGGAAATTACACACAGCTAGGAGGAAATGAGCTTGCTATAGGAACAGATCTCGCTCCTGAAGAATATATTGCAACAAGTGTTGCTTATGACGACATGCAAGCTTTTGTTTCTGGAGATCCTAACAAATATTCTTTCTTCAGATTCAATTTTACTGTTCCCCCAGATGCAGTGAGCGTAAATTGGATAAACTTTACAACATTTACCTGCCCTGCTCAGACAATTACATCACAATTTACAGACACATTCTTCTGGAACAAAAGCAACAGCTCTTGGACTAATATTACTGCAAGCCAATATCCTGCCGGAAACACTTGCATGCTTAGGGAAATAAATATTACAAGAAATCTCACAACAAGCAGTGATTTCAACAGTTACTGGGACACCGGTACAGGAAAGAACAACACAATACATTTCATACAGTTTATCAACAAAACAGGAGAGGATTTCAGACTAGATTTCGCACAAATTGATATTTCATACAACAAATAAACAAGCAAGCCACTAAACCGATGAACCAATAAGTTTAACATTTAACAAAATGCAAAATAAATTATATATAAAGTGATTGTAGAGTGATTGAGGATTGGTTATGAAACTACTAAAAGGATTTGTTCAGAAAGCGCGACGAGGATATTTGAAGACTTTGATGAGTTCGAGAGAATTAGAAGAGGCGACAGGAGTTCCTATTCAGCCTGCAGGTCCGATACAATTTTCCATACAGCCTATTATACAGCCTGTAGTAGTAAGAGTTCCAGTTCGAATCCAGACTGAGAAAATTGCTTCTCAGGTACAAACTCAACTTCAAGCACAAATTGAGGGAGCTGAAAAAGAATCAGGAGGCTTGTCAGAACAGTATGAAATTTCGGAGCCAAGACCGATAAAAACAAGACTGCGAGGAATACAAATTCCTGAATTTCTTCCGCAAAAAGTCCGGGCTGGAAAGCTTGAGACGATAGAAGAAAGAAGACCTGTACAGATGATTTATTCTCTCATACCTAAGAAGCCGAAGAAAGGAGAAAAAATTTACGCTTATGCAAAGATTTTCTGGGATCAGCGCCTTAACAAGTATGTTTATGTAGTGGTCGAGCCTGAGATGACTGCAAAAATAAAAGACGTTATGATGAGAGTTAAAGAGTTGCTTGAGCAGAAGCTTGACATTGATTTCTCGCAACTGAGAACTTTCGAGGCAAAGAACTACATTCGACAACAAGTGAACGACATCATCGAATATTATGGGTTCAAACTTACGGAAACTGAGAAAGATATTTTACATTACTACATGGAGCGTGACTTCATAGGACTTGGCAAGACTGAACCGTTGATGCAAGACGAGCAGATTGAAGATGTGAGCTGCGATGGTTTGAACATTCCAATGTTTGTTTTCCACCGCAATCCATTAATAGGTTCTGTTCCGACCAACATCGTTTATAGAGATACAGAAGAACTTGACTCATTCGTAACCCGCCTAGCCCAACTTGCAGGCAAGTCAATTTCAGTCGCATCCCCGCTCCTCAGCGGCGCTCTTCCTGACGGTTCTCGTGTGCAGGCAACTCTTGCAACAGATATTGCCCGCCGCGGCAGCAACTTCACAATAAGAAAATTCACAGAGAAACCACTCACTCCAATTCACTTATTGAATTACGGAACGATTGATGTTAAGACGCTTGCATTTTTGTGGATGGCGGTTGATTTCGGAAAGAGCATAATTATTTCTGGAGGAACTGCTTCTGGAAAAACTTCTTTGCTAAACGTCCTCTCGCTGTTCATCCGTCCGGAGAAGAAGATTGTGAGCATTGAAGACACGCCCGAACTGAAGTTGCCACACCCACACTGGGTTCCACAGGTTGCGCGTTCTGCAATTGGAACAGAGAGTGAAAGAAAGTTTGGAGAGATAGACCTCTTTGATTTGCTAAAGGAAAGCTTGAGGCAAAGACCAGACCAGATAATAGTAGGTGAGGTTCGTGGTAAGGAAGCATATGTCTTGTTCCAGGAAATGGCAACAGGTCACGCATCCCTTGCAACAATTCACGCAGAGAACATGAGCAAGCTGATTGACAGGCTTACAACTCCCCCAATTGATTTGCCGCCAAGTCTCATCACTAGCGCTGACATAGTTTTGTTTTTGATTGGTACTCGCTATCGTGACAGGCAGGTGAGAAGAGTCAATGAAGTGGTGGAGATTGTCGACATGAATAATGAAACGAAACGACCGATTACAAATCAAGTATTCAGATGGAATCCTATCAACGACACTTTCACTACGGAAAACAGCAGCATAGTCCTAAGAAAGATTGCAGAACAGAGCGGAATGGGTGAAAAAGAAATTATAGAAGAGTTTGAGAGAAGAATGCTTGTACTTACCTGGATGCAGGAGAGAAACCTGGCAGAGTATACAGACGTTAATACTGTTGTCAACTTTTATTATAATTTCCCAGAGAGAGTGATATCTGGCATAATGGGTAGCATGAGATAAACAACATCATGATTAACAACATCATGATTATCAAATATATGAGTAATGGGAAAAATGGAAAGATTGCTCCCACGAACTTAGGAAATAACATCAAAAATTTTAAGATAGTTGGTTGTGAAAATAATGAGTGAATATGTAAAAGTTGCAATGAGAATTTTCAACCCTGCAACTAATGCGATGATGCCATATTTTTCAAACTTGAAGCCTGATTTGAGGCGCGCGAAAATAAGAATGTCCATTCAGGAATATTTAGCAAGCGGAATATTTCTCTCATTTCTAATTTTTGTAATTGAAGTTCCTCTCCTATCTTTCATATTCGCCATCGGTTTCGGTAACCCCCTGTTCGGATTCATAACATCATTCACAATTTCTTTCTTCCTGACAATAATATTCTTTTTGTCTTATGTCAACTATCCGAAAGTTTTGATAAAAAATCGTGAAAAAAATATTGAGAACGTTCTGCCATTCGCATCTCTTCATCTTTCTACAATTGCGAGCTCGAAGCTGCCTCTTCACAAAGTCTTTGAAATATTTTCAAAATATGCTACGAGCGGGGATTTGGCAGATGAGATAGCTGGCATTAGGAATGATATAAAACTTTTCGGTATCGACGTCAACACTGCAATTGAAAAGGCAATAGAGAAAACGCCGTCGAAATCACTGAAGGAATTGCTTTACGGAATTTTGTCGACGAGCAGATCTGGCGGAGACTTGGCAATTTATCTCTCCGAGAAATCGAAAAGTTTCATGCAAGAATATAGAAGGAGATTGTATGAATTTTCCCATCAGCTTACTATTTTCATAGAAATTTATCTCACAGCAATTGTTCTTGGTGCAGTGTTTTTTATCGTGCTAACAGCCATACTTTCTGGTATCGGTGGCGGAGGAGGGAATGTAATCTTCCTTCAGTTTTTCTTGATTTTTATTTTCTTACCACTCATATCAGGAGTCTTCATATATTTGATAAAATCAGTCGCGCCTGAAGGAGAATGAATTAGAATGAATGAAGAGAATAAAAAAAAGAAATTTGGCGGACTAGGTGAAATAAGTCTGACTCCTGAAAAGAAGATAGTGTTGATTTCTGTAACGATAACTGCAATTATCATCGTTATTGGTTATATTACTAATAATGCTGGCGTGATTGGGAATGGAATTATATTGGGAATATTTCTCATCGCTGTTCCTCTTGTTCTCTTTCAATATGAAAAATTCAGAACCATAAAGGAAATAGAGGAGAAGTTTCCGCTGTTTCTGAGAGACGTCGTGGAATCGATACATTCTGGAATGCCATTTCATCAGGCGATTGTTGCTAACAGCAGGTTGGATTACGGAAGACTGTCAAGAGAAGTGAAAAAGATGGCGCATCAAATATCATGGGGAATGACTGTCAATAAAGTTCTCGATCAGTTCACAGAAAGAGTGAAGTCGAGCAAGAGACTGTACGCTTCCTTGAAAACAGTCCGAGAGTCTTATCTGACTGGAGGCGATGTAGTTTCGACACTTGATTCTGTTGCTGATAACCTCACACAGCTTGACGATGCTGAAAAAGAACGTCGCATGTTGCTGAATCAATACGTCATGCTCATGTACGCAGTCGCATTCATTTTCGTTGGAATAGTCGTGTCGATAAACAAACTTCTTGTTCCAGTCTTTCAAATATCGCAATCACCTGGAGGCGCAGAAGCACTCGGCCTCACAAATCCATGCCTTGCCCCACTAGGAATGGAGGCGTTCATATGTGACATTTACTCACTTCCAGCTAAGTATATCTTTATCATAGACCCAACAACAATCGGGGCATACTACACATCTTTATTTTTTTTCATGACAGTAATAGTTTCAATTACATCAGGTCTGGTCGCAGGTCAAATCAGCGAGAATTCAGTCACAGCAGGAATGAAACACAGTGCTATCATGACAGGAGCAGTCGTTGGTACGATGCTAATTCTTAAGTTCGTCAATCTTTTAGGTGTCTAACTAAATATATTTTTAGAGAACAATGAGAACAATGAACGCAATGAAGAATCCTGTAAAACATTTTGTAAGACATTCTATAAGACATTCTATAAAGCAAAGAAAAGGTCAGATAAGCTTTGCAGAATATCTTGTTGCCATAGTCGTGTTTCTTACCTTTGTTGGATATTTTTCCTTCCAGCTTCTCAACTTCCTCCCAGCTTATTTAACACAGATAAGAAGTGAAAGAGTCAGAGGGGAGGCCTATCAAATGTCAGAACTTCTCATAAACGATCCGGGATATAAAATAGATTGGGACAAGAAGTTGCCAGGTGAAGAGCCAAAAAGAATTGGTTTGAGTGATGAAATAAAAAACGTTACTAATTTTATATCAATTGGAAAAATTTCCCAATTGCAGGCACAATGCGCAGGTAGCGGATATTCGAATGTAAAAAAATGGCTTGGTTCTGATCTAGACTTTTCGATATCAATTACTGTAATAAATAGTGACACAGGGCTGCCTGAACAATATTATTCATGTCGTCCCCAAAACCCATTAGTTAGAACAATCAATACAACAATCAAACGCTTCGCAGCAGTCGACAGTAATCATTTTGCAGAAATTATCATGCAAGTGGTTTAAGAAAGGTGATTTAAATAAAAATCAACAAAAGAAAAAAAGGTTTCATAAATCTTGTTGAAATGATTACAGTTGTTATCATTCTCTTTATTGCGTTCAGCATCTTCTTCCCAGGATTCATTTACAAGACTAGATGGAATGAAGCATATACCGTTCTTTTAGGCAGAGATACAATTCTAACAATTGATCGCCTTGGAAAACTTTACAACTATTCTTTCAGTGCAGGAAACTTGCAAAAATATTTAGACACCGCGCTACCGATTAACAAAACAAATTTGATTGGCTGGTCAGAGGTCGATGGTACTGTTAAAGGAAGACTGACTATAGCATGCAACTGCACTAATGATACGATATCAGCTCTTACAGAGTGGTTCTATGGACTGAAATTTAATGGTCGCGAAATACAAGTTTACATTCCTCAATCAAACCTTGATGTAATAAACCAGCCAGCAGACGTTCTGCTAATATGGGGTTATAAAGATCTCAATTCGTACACGCAGAGCATAAGGAATTTCCTTGCTGCAGAGAAGGGCGTTGTCGAGATAATGGATTTCTCCGATGTCACCCAGATAAACAACGATAATATTCAGAATGAGACATTTGGTCTGAAAGGAAACATCATTTTGCCAAATATGGAACAAAAGTCAGACAGTTTTGTCAGAAAACCAGCGAACGTCAACGACATTTCATATGAAACTTACAAATTCTTTTATCACATTCCAATTCCTCTAAAGACAATTGCGAATCAGACACCTGCCATACCCAGCGAGATGGACACGATAAGCTGTTCGAACTTCACCCAAGGCAGCATGACTTTCAACAAAACATCTTACAAGTTCTGGGACTGCTACTCTCCTCAGTCAGTTTATTTCG
>Ga0315289_10001608_pt1 | contig 35177 bp, 42 predicted proteins | sample YL17G11_40_MG_FD_203452 | JGI IMG/M metagenome (GOLD analysis project Ga0315289, IMG submission 203452) | Sediment microbial communities from Yellowstone Lake, YNP, Wyoming, USA - YL17G11_40 | ecosystem: Environmental > Aquatic > Freshwater > Lake > Sediment | place: USA: Wyoming | collected...
GCCTTGTCCAAATCCAAAGAATTGATGTACAAGCTTTTTAATTATAGGTTTGAGAAAGGTTCTCTTTCAGGCCATTCGGTAGGGAATCTCCTTATAGCATCATTGACAAATATAAACGAGGGAGATTTTCTCAAAACTCTGGAACAATTCTCATCAATCCTTGCAATAAGGGGAAAAGTTTTGCCGGCAACATTAGAAAAAATAATTTTATATGCAAGACTTGAAGATGGCAGCGTAATAAAAGGGCAGGCAGAGATTGATGGTTATCGAAAATATAGCCATATCATTGACATCACTAAATTAAAAAAGCGTGCTAAAATCTCCTCTTTATTTATAAACCCAAAAGCAGATGCAATTCCTGCAGTCTTAAGGACAATTAAAGAGGCAGAGATTATTGTTTTAGGACCAGGTTCTCTTTACACTTCAATAATTCCAAATCTTCTTGTAAATGGAATTCCCGAAGCAATAAGAAAAAGCAAGGCGAAAAAAATTTATGTCTGCAATATCATGACCCAGATAGGCGAGACAGAAAATTATTCGGCATCCCAGCACTTAAAAACAATAGAAAGATATCTTGGCGAGGGAGTCCTTGACTTCATTCTATTAAACAACGGTTCAGCCCCCAAGCACATTTTAGAAAAATATAAACAGGAATTCAAAGAACTAGTTGTTCAAGATATTAAGAATGTCAAGAATGTTAAAATAATCAAGAAAAATCTTATCAAGAATGATATTTTGGCAAGACATGACCCGAAGAAACTTGCAAATGCAATCATTAACCTTAAATGATAATCGGCTATAAAAATAAAAACAAAGCTTTAAAAATCTTATAATATTCAATAAAAAATGGCATTAGTAGGATTTAATTTCGATAAAATAAGCATAGAAAGAAAAGAGGAAATAAAAGGGGTTGTAAATGTAAAGTCCAACATTGATATTCTAGATATTAAAAAAACACCCCTTGTGCTCGATCCAAACAAAGAAACAATCAAGGTCACATTTGAATTTTTTGTTAAATATGAACCAGATTTTGCAAAGGTTGAATTTAAAGGCCACGTGCTTATTTTAGAGAATCAAAAAGAATCTAAAAAAATAGTAGAAGACTGGAAGAAAAAGAAATTAGATCCTAAATTAAGAGAGACAATCTATAACCTCATCCTAAGAAAAGCCAACATCAAAGCGCTGTCTTTGGAAGAGGAGCTCAATTTAATCCCGCACTGGCCGATGCCGACCGTGAAGGTTGAAGAAGAGAAGAAGTAGATTTCTGGATTCGAACTTATGAGTCAAAACGTCCAGACTGGACTCTAAACAAATTCGGGACGCCGGATACAGGATTCGAACCTGTGAGTCCTTTCGGACACACGCTCTCGAGGCGTGCCCATTACCATTCTGGCAATCCGGCATAGAATAGCTAAAAAACAAGAATTTTAATATTTATGCTTGGTATATTCTTTTCAATTTTCCAAATTCATAAACCCTATCACCAAGAATCCACACTTTGAAATTACCTAAATCCTTTTGCAGATAAGGACTCAGTAATTTTTCCTTTTTCACATTGCTGCCTTCAACAATTGGCAGAAAACTCGGCATTACTATGAGCTTTTGTTTTCCAAGAAAATCTCTAGATTTTCTGGACGCCAGAAACTTTGTTTCTGAGCGTTTCCATCTTCCCAGCAAGAAGCATTTATACCTCTCAACCTTGGCGCCTTCTCTCAGCGAGACAGCCGGATGTTCATGCCCGATGATTAATATTTTGGCTTTCTTTACATCCTGATTATCCAGAATCTTGTTCCCATGCAAAACACAAATATCATCAATGCAATGATAATTAACAATTTCAAGTCCTTTCTTCTTGGCAATCGGCTCTAAGATGGTGTCATGATTTCCCCTGATCAGTATAATTTTGCCTTTTTTCATCAATAGCTCAAGAATTTCAGATGTCTCGTGCCATTCCTGCCTACTTATCTCTCCGAATTCATGCTTCAAATCGCCGTTTACCACAATTGTTTTGATTTTTTTGCCTTTCAGCCGACTAAACAATTGTTTAAACATTACAATTGTCTCATTTAACTGGGTTCTCGGAACAAGAATCCCTTGCTTGTTAAGGGATTCTTCATAGCCAATATGCAAGTCAGCTATGATTAAAATGTGAGCTTTCTCTATCCACAATGCAGGCCCAATTGCCTCAATCCCATCTAAAATTTTTATGCTCATTCTCTCAGTATCTTCAGACTACGAATGTCTAGAATAGTGGAAGGCCTTTCATATTTGCATTCACCTATTAAAATTATATCAACCTTTTTTATTATTTCTTCAACAACATCATCAAGTCTTACAGCCGCCTCAGCTCCGCTTAAATTAGCAGAAGTAGTTATTATGGGGCCTGCTTCTTTACAAATCATCTTGACCATATAATGATCGGGAATTCTTACTCCAACAGCTCCGTCTTTTGAAATAAGCTCATTTATCTTGCCTTCTCTTTTATTTACAATGAAAGTGTAAGGCCCTTCAATTAATTTTTCACTTATTATCCTTTTTTCAGGCTTAGAAATGTCTGCATATTGCTCAAGCTGTTCTATATCATAAAAAGCAATGCTTAATGGCTTAGATGGATCTCTTCCTTTAATGTTATGAATTCTTTTTATTCCCCCTATATTATCTATTTTGCACCCTAATCCATAAACAGTGTCAGTAGGATAAAGTATTACACCATCGTTATTTAATTCCTCGATTACCCATTCAACTTCTTTTGTCAGATAGTTCATTTTATCCTTTCCATAATCGCAGCATGCATTCTCTGAAGGAAAGCAATCTTGTCTTCGATTTTCATCAAATCGGCTATGCCCTGCATTACAAGATTTAATGCGAAAGGGCTTGGAAGCTCTTTATGAAGAGTTTCGACTTTAACTCTACCTTCTTCAATCCATGTCAGCACTTGTCTTGCCTTTTCCAAATCCATCAAATCCTCAAGAACCTCGCGCCTTGCCTCTCTCAAGATCGGGAAATCCTTGCTTGTCTTTCTAGCGGCAGCCAGCAGAAAGCCGGATTTCATCTGCTGCTTGCCGACTGTCTTGCTTTTTCCTTTGTAATTTCTCAAAATCATCAGGCTTCTTGTGGCGCAATGCCTGAATCTTCTTTTGAACATCTCAGTATTTTCAATCGCTTCTTCAAGCACATCCTTCAGATTCTTTGGATTGAGCGTTCTTAATGCCTTGTCAATATTCATCTTTTCCTGCGAAGCAAGGAAGAAGCCATTGTCATTGATTCCGATCCCTATATCCCTTCCGCCAAGCCTCCCGACAACATAAGCAATAGCTCTGCTTAGCGCATCATTGACCCGTCTGCCATAAAGACTATGAAATATGACATAATGTTTTCCAGCATCATTCCAATTTTCCACAAGCAGCCTTGATTCATGCGGAATCCTGCTGAATTTATACTGCTCCCAGAAATAATTATAGATTGAATCAATTGAATTTTGGTCAATGTACAAGTAACTGCTGATGAATTCTTTGATTTCCTTTTCCTTTTTGCCTTTCTCAAATAATTCAGCCATCAGTTTTCTGAAATGCCCGATTGAAAAAGCCAAATCAAAACTAAGAGGCAGCATTTCCGAGAACCATGAAGGGATTGTAGGTGGTTTGGCAACAGATGCATTGACATACGCATTCATCCCCTTGCTGTAAAGGAACTGATATCTCTGGCCACCCAGGACAAAAACATCCCCTCTTTTTAGTTTTTCAAGAAAGGATTCATCTATAACTCCAATTCTTTCTTCCCTCCTGTCAGCAGGAGCTTGAATAATTACATTTACAAAACTTTCTTCCGGTATAGTGCCTATATTGGTCATATAAATCATTCTCGCCAATTTTCCCCTCTTACCCATTTCTCTTGTAAGAGGGTCGTACCAAATCTTTGCATAAACATCATACGTATTAAGCGCGTATTCAGCAGCCAAATATGAGACAACTGAAAAAAAGTCACTATCATCAAGCTTATTGTAACAATAACTCTGCTTGACAATTTTTAAGACATCATCAATCTTCCAGACTTTTTGAATCGCCATGCCATAAATATGCTGGCTCAGCACATCAAGGCAGTTGGTTGGAATTTGAATTTCATCTATTTTTTGCTCTATTCCTTGCTTAAGCAGGACAGCGCATTCAACCAAATCATCTCTGTCCAGCACGACAAATCTTCCCTTGCAGATTTCATGCAGTCTATGCCCCGCTCTTCCGCTTCTCTGCAATGCTCTTGCAACGCTTTTCGGGCTTCCCAGCAAGATGACAAGATCAACATAGCCAATGTCTATTCCCAGCTCAAGGCTTGTTGATGTTACAACAACTTTGAGCTTGCCTTCTCTCAGCTTTTGTTCTATCTCAAATCTTAATTTTTTGTTCAAAGAAGAATGATGCGCTCCGATTCTAGTTTGGCCATCCAACGCTTCATAGCTTTTCGGGAACATCTCCTTCAGATGATTGATTACGCGCTCGGTTGCGCTTCTGGTATTTGTAAAGATGAGCGTTGTCTTATGCTCCTGTATCAGTCTGTCTAGAAGGCCATAAAGCGAGGAATGCATCTTTCCTGCTTCAATGTCAATCAGGTCAGACACAGGGCATAACACTTTCAAATCAAGTTTTTTCAAAAATTGCACATCTGCAATAAGGCAATCTCTCTCGCGCCATTTTCCGTTTTCAAATTCATAGCCAACAAGAAATTTGGCAATCTTGTCCAAAGGAGCAATAGTAGCAGACAAGCCGATTCTTACAGGTTTTATGACACTAAATTCATTTAGCCTTTCAATGCTCAATGACAGATGAACCCCTCTTTTATTGCTTGCAAGCGCATGAATCTCATCGAGGATGCAGAATTCAACAGCTGACAGATAGTCAATGAATTTTCTGCTTGAAAGCACAATAGCTAGAGTTTCAGGAGTTGTGATCAGAATATGGGGGCAATGCCTTAACATCTTTTGTTTTTCCTCAGTTGATGTGTCTCCTGTCCTTACAGCAACCCGTATGCTCTGCATTTCTTTTCCTTTTGCTTTTGCAAGTTCATTGATTTCAGACAAGGGCCTTTCCAGGTTCACATAAATATCATTGTTCAATGCTTTAAGCGGCGAAACATAGACACAATAAATTTTGTTTTCAAGTTCATTCTTTTTTGCAAGAGTTACAAGGTAGTTAAGAATTGATAAGAAGGCAGTCAGTGTTTTCGTGCCGCCTGTCGGCGCTGAAATGAGGATATTCTTCCTTTCGAAAATAGGCATGACCCCATAAAGCTGTGGCTGGCTGAACTCATTAAAGTGAGAGAAAAACCATTCTTTTACAAGAGGGTCCAGTGCGTTTAGCAATTCTTCCCTGTCCCTTAGCTTTGCAATTTGCATGAATTTCATTAGGCAGTTTTAGATTTAAAAACTTATCATATTATTATGTATATATTCTGTTAGCTTATTGTTGGTAATTCAAGCTAGCTATAATTCGGGGCTCGCTTTCCTGAAAAGATTATTAAACAAACCTAGTTAACAGTTTATTATGGAAGCTCAAAAACAAACTACAACCATACTACAAAGCAAACCAAAGAATAAGTTTCTTAATAGGGTGTTCCCACTAAGTCTCGCTATATTCCTCCAAATTGGGACGTATTATCTGGTTGTAGGCAAAGGCAGCCCATTAATCTTTATAACAGAGAAAGTGGGTTCACCATTACTCGCCCTAATCATAATTTGTAGTACAGTCTTTATCGGTGTCACACTAGTCACCATTGGTCTGCTCCTAGAAGCTTGGAATCCTTCCCTTGATTTTACTCTGAACAAAAAAAGGAAATGGCTCTTCGCAAGCATTATACTGTTTTCAGTTTTTATTTTTCTCAACATTTGGTGGTGGATTGCTCACGGATTGCCGAATTGGGTGCCCAACTTTGGCTGGCAGGCGGCGATTATAGAGTGGTTTTTTGGGGTTTTTACAACTGACACAAGCATCTTTTCTCTTTTCTTTGGAATACTTTTCTTGACTAAATCTATTCCTCAGAAATCTTCAAACTATAAGTTCATGCTGAGAGGGGCAGTAATCCATAACCTAGTCCTTTTCCCAGTGTACATACTTTCTGCATTGGGTCTCACGATGCCTGACCCACGCATGGTAAACTTTTGGGGCTATACAATTTTCCAGCCATGGTTCCAATGCGACTTTATTTCAGAAATTGTAGTCTTTATAGGAGCAATCTGTTTGTTGAGAAGAAGCATGAACGTAAAAAAATTAATCCTTATAGTTATTGTTCTTTTTATTGTGCTTTTTTTGTTGTTGGGATCCGTGTTTCGCCCCTGAATATGGGACATAAATTATAATAGTTAGTAAAGAAAAAACGAAAAATCAAAATTTCCGGCTCGCCCAGAACTCTTCGCGCCTTGGGTTTGCTTGTATTTAAAAATTATCTCGCTAACCGAATAATTTTTAAATGCTTTCATACTGAAGATTTTATGAAGATATCCAAAGACAAAATCAATAAGATAAAAGAGGGGATTTTGTCGGTTTTATACTCTAATTCGCCCAAACTCTTGTTTACATCAGAGATAGCACATGAGATAGCAAGAGATGAGGAATTTACTAAAACTCTCCTTAATGAACTGGCAAAAGACGATTTAGTGGCGTCAGTCAAGAAGAATCCAGAAGGCATCAAGTATAGCCTGAGAACAAGATGGAGACTTTCTTCCAAAGCATATGAAGCTTACAATGATTTGGAGCAGAAGCAGGTTCTCTATGATGAAGAAAATCATACTTATATGTGAAATTCATAATCGTTAAGTCATTCTGAAACATAATAAAATATTTAAGTGCAAACAGTAAAATAAGAAGGTTAAATTGAAGTTGAATAAAAAGTAAGTCAGAGGTCAAAGAGGGCTAAGGCAAGATGGTTGAAGAAGAGAAAATCAAGGAAGCTTTTTCTAAAATAAGGCAAGAAATGGAAGAATTAAGGAGAGAGTTAGCTGATCTCAGACAAGAGCTAGTGGCTATTAAACAGCCTTCAGAAAGCCCATTTTCCACAGGAAATGAAGGGGTTCCAACAAACAAACAAACAAACAAACAAACACACAACACATATCCAACACATCCATACATCATTCCAACAGATGATTCCAACATAACAAAGCTTGTCGAAGACTTAAAAACTGACTTAAAGCGGAAATTTAAAGCCCTTACGAAGCAGGAATTCATTGTTTTTTCAGCGATTTTTACCGTCGAGAAAGAGCTTGAATCCGTGACATACAAGGATATCGCAAAGCGTTTGGGCCTGTCTGAGGCTAGCATAAGGGATTATATCATGAGGATAATCAAGAAAGGCATTCCGATAATAAAGGAAAGGGTCAATAATAAGACAGTCATCCTCAGGATTCCAACAGATCTGAGGAACCTTTCAACACTTGAAAGCCTTATGAAGCTCAGGGGCAATGGAATCGATGGAAATTCAGGATAATTCCAAGAATCCCAAATTTTTTTCTCGACGACAAACTTTAAATGCCAAAGAAATAAGCCTTAAATCAGTCAAAATTTTGACAATTAGCACTTAAAACCTTTAATCCTCACTTTCCGATATTTTTCCCTTGTTTTTTTGACTCTTTTTCAGCTATCTTTCATCTCTCACAATTCTATTTTCTAAGCCTTCGGATTCTTTGACAATCCCTGGATACTGCTTTTATGCTATTTCTAGAACACTCACTTTTTCGAAATTGAGTTCATTTAATCTATTAAAATGATATTAAAACGAACCTTTAAGCTCTTTTAATCCTCACTTTCACTACTTTTAACTTTCCTTCTCTTCTCGGTCTTGATCTTTGAAAGAAGAAGCTCCTTCACCTTTTCCGGTATAAAATACCTCTTTTTCCCATTCTTTTCTATTGCCTCTTCTAAGATCTCACTCTTGTTCTTTATTGAGTTTAACTGTCCCCGTATGGTAGAATTTTCCTTATTCGTAAGGACAGATATATCCTCACAGCTCAACTTTTCATCAGTATTAAGCAAAACCCATACAATTGCCCTTTCCATAACACTCAGATTACCTAAAAATGCTGTTTGAACACCTGTTTGAACAGGTGTTTGAACACCTTCAACAGGTGTTTGTTTACCAACAGGTGTTTGCCCTTGTTTAAACACCCCCCTAGACATTCTGGTTGAAAAGAAAGAAATAAAGATTTTTATCTCGTTGAGATCATTTTCAATCGAGGATAAACGCTCATTGGTGCCGGAAATCTTTTCGGAATGGTCATCAGTCTTGGAATTGAAGTGAGAAATCCATTCAGCCACCTTCTTCAGGTCCAGTTTGACCGCGTCAAAAGACGATTTTACATTCTCGTTAAGTTTTTCAACGGCATCATCTCTTTTTTTGCCAAACCACAGAAAACCCATAAAAAATTAAGCAAAAAGCCATATTAAAATCTTTCTATTATCGGCCGAAAATTGCTGTTTTAACTTCAAAATCGCTCTTATTTCTCTCGACGACAAAAACTTATGAGCAAAAACAAAACAATTTAGGCACTTTAAAATAACATAAAAATCACAGAAAACTTTAAATATACTATTTAATTTCAATTTGTAACATGCCAAAATATCAGTGCACAATGTGCAGTTACAGTTTTGCTGGTGAAAAATCGCCATTAAGATGCCCTTATTGTGCGGCAAAATTATCCGTGACAGAGATTAAGGATGCCCAAACGCTTCTGGACGACTCGACTCATGTGGAAGAGGACATCAGAAAAATGAGAATGCAAAGAGAGGACTGATCCGATTTTCTTTAATTCATTTAAACTTCAAGCTCCTAAAACATTTTATCAAAAATCGAAAGGTTTAGCATGAATAAAACATTGGAAAACCAGTGAAAATCTAGGGAAAAAATGAGTTATGAATGGCACAAATTTGACAAGGATGCGAAATGGTATTCAGCAGCTTCTTTCAACCATCTAAAAGATTGCGTCAATCAAAAGGTGGGAAAATTAGAAAAAAAGCTGTGTGAAAGGCCAGCCATATCAACAGCAGTCTTTGGGGCAGCCCTTTATGCTCATTTTTTGACATCTAAATGGTCTTACGTAGATGGCTGGGGCAATATGATCAAAGGAGTTTGTAATCATTCCGGCAGTGATTTTTTGACAGGCCTGGGTTATTGGTCAGCTAGCATTGTTCCAGGATTAGCAAGCACTGCTTATGTGACACTTGCAGGTTATACCTTTTTCAAAAGAACTTCTGAAAAAATAAAGAAGACCCTTAAAAAATCAAAGAAAAGGAACATTGTAGAGAGAGATTTGGGATAGAGTTACAAGCTAAAACCTTTAAGCAAAACTGAAAACTTCTGATTTCTATATAAAAAAGGCATAAAGCTTCGCTTAAGATACATTAAACGAACAGAGAAACATAGCCCAGACTGGCTAATTTAGGCTTTAGAGAGGCTATAGATAACAGATGTTACCAGAATACCGAATATTCCATAGCCTATTCCATTTTCCCTTAAGTGGTGCATAATGCGATGCAGATATAACTTAAGCTTTGTCATGTTTTTGAGAAGCCAAAGATCCTTTTAAAGCTTTCCAAAACCAAACTAAAACTTTTAAGCGCAAGAAATTCTGCCTTATCCTACCTTCCGAAGGTCTTCCAAACTCCGAAATGCTTGAATGCCTTAATAGTGATGTAAGGCCAGACATCATGCTCCAAACTGCCTCTTTCTGGGAATTCCTCAACTGTTTTCCTGCTAACAAAGTATACACCACAGCTTGCCCATATATTCTTTAGGAGGGGTTTTTCTCTGAATTGCTTTATGTCGAATTCTTCCATCTCTATAACTCCAAAATGCAGCCTTGGATTTGCAACACAAATCGTATCAGGTCCAAAGTCTATCAGCGCATTGAGGTCAATATCAGTCAGATCATCAACGTTGCATATCATCAAATTGCTTGATTTTGACTTTTTCAGAGCATTTTTAACAGCTCCGGCTGTTCCCAGAAGCTGAGATTCAGTGGAGTATTCAACATCTTCCCAAGGCCCCAGATATCTAAAGATGTCGCGGCATTCATTTTGAGGGCATGCAATTATTATCTTTTTGACAAAAGGCTTAAGCCAGTTTATTTGATGCTCTATTGCTGTCTTGCCGCCATAGTCAAAAAGCGCTTTAGGGAAAAGCGCCCTTTTTCCCATCATTCCGGCAGCGAGAATAATGGCATCTGGTTTTTCATATCGAGGATATCTATTAGAATTAGGTTTAGCCTCCTTTCTGCCAAACAATTTCCTCAGCCTTTTTATCATATTCTTCAGAAATCTTCTAACATATTTATTCTTTTCTAGTCTTCAAGTTATATTTAGCAGAACTATTTTTCAATTATTTCTTGGCGATTCTCCATATAAGATCAAAATATTTTCTATAGCTGGCCGCAATCCCCTCGCTTTCAATCAAAATTCCAATAGGCTTTTCACTCCAATGAATTATGGCGACATTATCCCCATAAATGTTTATTGCAGCAGGCCCCGAATATTCATCGGAAAGATATTTTATTTCAGACAAAGGCACCTTTTCATGCTTTCCTTTCGCCCTGTTGCTGAACACAATTTTAACCTTGATCTTTCCCTTTATCCTCTTCTTGTTGTATTCAAGAAAATAATACTTCAGCATTTCATCGGCAGCGGTGCTTGCGCCCAAAATCAAAATTTCCTTTCTGGTTTTAATCTGGTCATCAAACAGCGTTTTAAGCCCTTCCTTGCCCTTAAAAACAATTATCTCTTCTTTCATCTTTGACTTTTTGTACCTCTCTTTTAGCTCAGCCAATATCAGGGAAATCCCCCTTTCCTTTTCCTTTATGATTCCTAAAAGCTTGTCAGGATTCGCGCCCTCAAAATATTTCCTGTCCTTGATAATCACGTAGCTGGCAAGACCTTTTTCAATCAGCCTGTTCAGGGAGTCATAAACGCTTCTTCTATGCATTCCAATTTTTTCGGCAATTTTTCCGGCCAAAGCCTGCCCGAGCTCAATCAAAGCCATATAGACTTTGACTTCCCCTCCCGTCAGTCCGGCATTTTCCAAAAATTTTTCTTCCATTTGCATTCCTGAGAGATAATTTATATTTTTAAATATTGTGGTAACCATATTTACCACAAAAATTTATTAGGGCTCAGAACCGCTTATTGTTACTATTTTAAAATTTAAAATGTCTTCAAAAGCCGGAGTTATGATAGGTGTTTGCAAGGTATCTGAAGATTATTATAAAGCCTTCAAAATTAACGGTAAAATAGAACCTAAATTGTCTTTTAATTCCTTAAAGGAATTTATCAAATTTTCTTTAAAAAAAAGCGTCAGAGGAATCTGTCCTGATCCTGAATTTTCAGACTCAGAGGTTAATTTATTAAAAAACAGATTGAATTCAAAATTTTATGATTTCAATCCTTTTCCTATAAAAGAAGAAGTCTCCCTTTCAGAGGTCAATCAACTAGCAGAGGTAAAGGCCGCCCAAGTTAATGGATCTTATAATTTAATTGATGATTATTGTTAGTTCTATTTTATATCAATTTTTCATATAAAAGTTTAAATACAAGTTTGAATACTTTCTTGATTAAACGAACTAAAAGAGGCAAATGATTCCAGAACTCGAGAATTTAACTAACGAGCTTAAGCTAAGAGGCTTCTCTGAAAAAACGGTAAAGACATATATGTTCTTCAATCAGAAATTTCTGAACTTTATCAAGAAAAATCCTTTGGAAGTAGACATTTCAGACATAAAATCATATCTTGCGACTCTTACTGACGGCCATTCCTCAAGCACAGTTAATCTGGCATTTTCTTCAATTCGCTTTTTTTGCGAAAATATATTAAAAAAGGACATAAAGGAAATAAAAATATCAAAACGTGAGAAAAAACTTCCTTCAGTTTTGACAAAAGACGAGGTCAGAAAGCTAATCTCGGCAACAAGAAATAAAAAATCAAATCTCATTATTCAGTTTCTTTATTCAACAGGACTCCGTGTCTCTGAGCTCGTTAATCTGAAAAAAGAAGATGTGAGTATAGATGAAAAAATCGGTTGGGTAAGGAGCGGGAAAGGGAAAAAGGACAGGATTTTCATATTACCAGAATGCCTTCTTCAGCAATTGCTGCAGCATATAAATTCCAATAATATCCCTTATTTATTCTCGGGAAAAAAGGGACAGCTTACGGTAAGAAATATCCAGAAAATAGTGTCATGCTCGGCGAAAAGGGCAAGTATAAAGAAGAGGGTTTCTCCCCATACATTGAGGCATAGCTTTGCAACGCATCTTCTGGAAGGAGGAACAGACATCCGTAAAATTCAGGAGCTTCTTGGTCATTCAAATCTCCAGACAACCCAGATTTATACCCATATAAGCTCTGAGGAGCTGAAAAAAATCACATCTCCGTTGGATGAACTATAAGTATCGTCGAATCGATATAGAAAACTTTTTAAAACGTTTTCTTTTCTATTAAAGATGGAAGAAGCAAGGCTAGGCGGAAATATCTCACTTATAGGATTCGATAAATTAGAGCCTACAGAGCTTGCAATAGCAAAAAAGATAACCGGAACATATGTCAAGAAAATGCAGGAAAATGGCGTCTATAAGGAGCTTAGACTAGTTCTTCAGCAGCACCAGCATGGCAAGACGTTCAAACATGAAATTAATGTCCAGGCAATTTTCGAGGAAGGAAAGTTTGGAACAGATGTAACTGACTGGAACCTTTTCACAGCCCTTTCTAAAGCGCTGGAAAAAATACTTGCAGAGCTTGTCCATAAAAAGAAGAAAGAGATAAGAAAGGAAAAAAAGATAGAAAAGGAGGAAAAACCAGTCGAACCGATTTAAAATGCAATCACGAAAAAGAATCAGAGAAAAAGGAAAGATACCTCTTTCAAGCCTTTTCGCAAAATTTAATATAGGCGATAAGGTATCATTAGTCCATAATCTTTCATTTCCAAGAGCATTCCACGAAAGGATGCAAGGAAGCACTGGATTAATCAAAGGAAAGAGGGGCCGCGCATACATTGTAGATGTAATGGCCGGCAAGAAAAAGAAAAGATTTATAATCAATCAAATTCATTTGAAAAAAATAAAATGATAAAGTCTTCAGAACCGTTATCAATGTCCGAAGTAAGGGAGATACTCCAGTCAAAAGACCAGGAAGAAGAGAAGATTAAGAAGATAATAGCACATATCAAAAAATTCTCCAAGATTAAGCCTGAAAAAGCAAAAGCTTTAAAAAAAGAACTTAACGAGTTAAATATAATCAAATTAAAACCTAGATACATCAGTAAGATCATTGACATTTTACCAGAGGACGCAGACGACCTGAAAAAAATTTTAGTTAGAGAGGATATAACCTTGGATCAAAATGAAATCAGTAAAATACTTGAAGTCGTCAAAAAATACAGATAAGAAAAATGGAACAGAAGGAAGAAAAAGCGATTATCTTGGATTTCCTTCCTCACGGATATCCGCTGGAAGGAAAAATGATTCCTATAGTCCAGGCTATAGGCACATCTTATTTTACTCTTCTTCAATTGGTTCCGCGTAGAGGCATAAAACTTCAATTAAAAGAAGAAGTTTACATAGGTTCTGGCAAACGTGATCAAATTTCATATATCTTAGGCAGACTCCCGAAAGAAAAATTGACTGAAACTGCCAAAATAGAACTTCAAGATTTTATTTCAAAAGTTGTGGCAGAACAAGAGCCACGCTTTGTGGATTTTTTCAATAACGCAGAGCCCATAAATACAAGACTGCACCAATTAGAACTTCTACCAGGTTTCGGGAAAAAGCACATGCAGGCAGTTATAAAAGAACGCGAGAAAAGTAAATTTAAAAGTTTTGAGGATATCAAAAAAAGAATCAAAAATATTCCAGACCCTAAAAAGACTATAGAAAAAAGATTGCTGGAAGAGCTGATAGAGGAATTAAAGTACAACATTTTTGTCGCTTAAAATGGAAGAAAAAGAAATTAAAAAGACAGAAGAAAAGAAAGCCGGAGAGAAGAAGAAACCAAAAAAACCGGAGAAGCCAGAAAAAAAGGAAGCGGAACATATCAGATTTGAAAGCATAGTAAGGATTCTTGCCACAGACATTCCGGGCAATTCAACAATATATCATGGTCTTACCCTGATAAGGGGAATATCCTGGGCAATGTCTAATGCGATTTGCTATACATTAAAATTGGACAAAAACAGAAAAGTCAGCACTTTGTCTGAAGATGAGATAACTAAGATAAGCTCATTCATCAAAAATCCAAATCTTCCTGAATGGATGCTTAACAGGAAAAGGGATTCTATAACAGGCTCCTCAAAGCATCTGGTTACTATTGAGCTGGATTTGCAAAAGGAATTTGATGTGAGGAAGATGAAAAAGATAAAAACTTACAAGGGATGGAGGCATGCTATCGGCCAGCCGGTGAGGGGACAGAGAACAAGGTCTCACTTTAGAAAAGGTGTCGCAATCGGTGTCATAAAAGTCAAGCAAGCTCCGGCAAAATCAGAGAAGGGAGGAAAGGGAAAAGAATAATGGCAGTAAGAAAACAGCACAAAAGATATTCCAGACCAAGAAAACTTTTTGAAAAAACAAGAATCAAAGAAGAAAATCTTTTGCTTAAAAAATATGGCCTTAAAAATAAAAAGGAAATTTGGAAGGCAGAATTTTATATACACAGGATAAGAAAACAAGCGAAGGAGCTTATCACAGCCCCGCAGTCGAAACAGGAGGAATGTTTATCCCGTCTAATAAAGATAGGGCTTATCAAACCGAATTCGAAGATAGATGACGTACTTGCACTGAAAAAGGAAAATATTTTAGAAAGGCGTCTTCAAACTTTAGTGCTAAGGAAAGGGCTTGCCAAAACAGCCCGTCAAGCAAGGCAACTTATTGTTCATAGGCATACTCTTTTGAATGACAGGATTGTAACAATCCCATCTCAAATAATTTCACTTGGGGAAGAAAACAGCATAAAATTGAAAGAGGGAAGAAAGCATGCTAAAGAAAAAAAGGAGATAATAGAAAATGCCTGAAACTGAGGAACAAATGATTCCAGAAGTTGAAAAAGAAAAAAAGAAGAGAATAGAAGGAAAAATGGGCATAGCGTATATTTATTCTACATACAATAATACCATCATTCATATTACTGATCTTGCAGGCAATACAATTTCACAAGTGTCAGGGGGAAGAGTAACCAAGCATTCAAGGCTTAAGGCAACGCCGACAGTGGCAATGTTCGCTGCAAAACGCGCGGCAGAAATAGCAAAGGATCAGGGGATAGATTCTCTTTATGTGAGGGTTCGTGCGAAAACAAGGGCACCATCTCTCGGACCGGGTGCGCATGCAGCAATCAAAAGTATTGCAAGAGAAGGTATTAAAATAATGAATATTCTTGATACAACAAGAATTCCAAGAGGTGGACCAAAAATGAAGGGAGGCAAGCGCGGAAGACGCGTATGATTAAAAATGAAAGTTGAATTTATAAATCAAGAAGAAAACAGGCTCAGTTTTTTGGTAAGAGGGATAAACTATAACATCGCAAATGCACTGAGAAGATACAATGACGAAATTTATGTTCTCGCGGTGGATAATGTAGAGATTGCGAGCAATGATTCGTCAATGTTCGATGAGGTTTTGGCCCACAGGCTAGGACTGATTCCTCTGATAATGGACAAGACATTTACCCCGAAAGATAAATGCTCCTGTAAAGGAAAAGGCTGCCTGAAATGCACTGCCAATCTGACTCTTAGGGCTGAAGGTCCGAAAACTGTTTATGCTTCAGACTTGAAGAGCAGGACAATCAAACCAGTATATCCAGATATGCCTCTTGTTTGGCTTGAAAAAGGCCAAAACATCGAGCTTGTTGCACAAGCAAGCCTTGGACAGGCCAAAAAGCACTCCAAATTCAGTTCATGTCTTATATGGTACAGGGCATGTCCACAGATAACGATAAAGGACTGCAAGAACTCTGAATGCATTGATATATGCCCACAAAAAGTATTTGATATGGAGAACGGAAAAATAACGGTCAAAAATTTACTGGCATGTGATTTATGCAATGCGTGCAGCGAGCAATGCAAAAAAATCGGAATAGGCAGCATAAATGTCAGCGGAAGCAATGAAGATTTTATCTTCATGATAGAAAGTTGGGGCCAGATGTCTCCCAAAAATATTTTTTCGAATATATGTGAAAAAGTCGATGAAGATTTGGCCTGTCTTGCCAAGGAAGTCAAGAAAATAGATTGAGGATAATTGAAAATGCGGGGGTGCCGGAGAGGCCAAACGGGTAGGATTGAGGTTCCTATGGCTTAGTGCCTTCACAGGTTCGAATCCTGTCTCCCGCATGGAAAATAGAAAATGCGAAGAAATTTTAAAAATTTCTAGCATGTAAAAAATCAGAGATTTTTAAACATGATAAGCAAAACAAAAATCGCGAAAAGACTGGAAAGGAAAACTAACCCATTACTCAGAGAGATTATTGTCCTTCTGAAAAAACAAAAGGAAGGACTATGGATAAGGGCGGCTGATTTGCTCTCAAGACCGGGCATGCATAGTGTAAATCTTGAAAAGCTAAATAAATGTTCAAAAGAAGGAGAAACAATAATTGTCCCGGGAAAAATTTTGGCTGCAGGGGATTTGGGGCATTCTGTCAAGGTTGCTGCATTTTCAATATCAGAAGCAGCGCTCTTAAAATTAAAAAAATCTAAATCACAATTCATGACAATTCAAGAACTGCTCAAACAATTTCCCAAGGGCAGCGGTATAAAAATAATAATTTAAAATGAAAGAAATAATAATCGATGCTGAAGATTCAGTGCTTGGAAGGCTCGCAGCGTACGCTGCTAAAAAGGCACTCCTGGGAAGCAAGATAATAATTGTAAACTGTGAAAAAGTGATTTTGACAGGAGACAAGGAAATGACTAAAAAAAGATATCTCACAAAGAGATGGAGAGGGGGCAGCGCCCAGAAAGGCCCATATTATTCCAAAAATCCGGCTTTTATCGTAAAAAGAACAATACGCGGAATGCTTCCTTATAAAAAAGAGAGGGGAGTTTCTGCCTTCGAAAATGTCAAATGCTTTAATGGCATCCCTTCAGATTATTCATCTTCAGAAAAAGAAACCCTTAAAAGGCAGTTGCCTACAAAATATATTAGCCTGGCAGAACTGGAGCAATTAATCTAAAAATCTAGCATGGCAACAAAAAAAATAACAATCTCGGGAAAAAGAAAAGAAGCTATTGCAAAAGCCACCATCTATTCCGGAAGCGGCATTGTAAAAATAAACAAAAAGCCAATAGATGTATTTCCATTTGTCAGAAGATTAATCTTATTGGAGCCATTAAGAATAGCAGATGACGTGCTGAAGGAAAATTCAAAAACATTTGATATCGATGTAAATGTCAAATCAGGCGGCGCGGAATCTCAGATAGAAGCGTCAAGGCTTGCCATAGCGCGCGCAATAATTACGTTTACAGGCTCGCAGGAGCTCAAAAGGGCATATCTTAATTATGATCGTTCATTGCTTGTTGCCGATGTAAGAAGGAAAGAGCAGCGCAAGCCAGGTGACAGCAAGGCAAGGGCAAGAAGACAAAAATCATACCGTTAAAATGATACCAATAAGATGTTTTACATGTGGGAAGCCGATAGCTCATCTTTGGCAAAAATACAAAGAAAGAATTGAAAAAGGAGAAGACGCGAAAAAAGTGCTTGATGAACTTGGCCTAACTAGATATTGCTGCAGAGCAGTATTTGTGGGTCATGTCGAACTTCAGCAACTTGTCTCTAAATTCAAGAAATTTTAGTAAGGTTTAAAAGCTTCTGCCAGCAATTTATATTCGAAGACGGCCATAGTAAGCAGGAAACACCCGTTCCCATCCCGAACACGGAAGTTAAGCTGCTTACGTTTTAATTTGTACTTTCGAAAGAAGGGAATCTTAAAAGCTGTCTTCGCTTTATTTCTAAAATGCAACAGCAAACCAAATCAGTCGCATATTCTGAAATCTTAAGGCTTTTTTCTGTAGCGAAAAAAGAAAAGAAAGATATTCTTGCCTCAAGATACATCCAATTGGCATTGGAGACAGCCAAGAAATTGAGCATTAAATTACCTTCTGAGCTTAAAAGGTCCTATTGTCACGGCTGTATTTCCCTGTTCAGAAAAGGAAACTTTACAACAAGGCTTTCAAAAGGCAGAAAGATTATCACATGTTTAAAATGCAAAAAGATTCAAAGAATTCCCTATAGGTAAAATTTAAAAGTTCCCCTATCTTATCAGCATTAGAACAATCTAGGGGTTCAGCATAACACTCCGGTGTTTACTGATGTTTTCCTTCGGGAAAACACCTAGGTTCATTTTTTTATGCTTCTTCTTGAAAACCTTTTTATACTTTCCAAGATTGGAGATATTATGCGGGGGTAGCGAAGTGGTCAAACGCAACAGCCTCAAGAGCTGTTCCCTTAGTGGGTTCACAGGTTCGAATCCTGTCTCCCGCATGAGAATGGAAGAAATTAAACAACAAAAATATCTCGTTGATACGAGTGTATTAATTAACAGGAAAATAAGCAGGCTTGCTAAGAAAGGCCTGAAAGGAATAATCTTGATTCCGAATGCATCAATTGCAGAGCTTGAAAACCTCGCAAATAAAGGGCAGGATGTAGGATTTGATGGATTGGAGGAGATAGCGAGACTTCATCACTTCAAAGACTTAAAAATAAGATTTATAGGGCCTAGGCCAAGCGAGCATCATATCAAATATGCCAAATCAGGAGAAATAGATGCTCTGATAAGACATCTTGCATACCAGCAAAGGGCGACATTGATTACGTCAGACATTGTTCAATCTAAATCAGCTGCAGCGTACAGAATTCCCGTCAAGTTCATTAAAACCAGAAGGCCAAAAACAAAAAAATTCTTTTTCAGAAAATTTGGATTTGGCAAATTCAAAAGGGCAAAACAAAAAGGGCCTGTAGCTCAGCCTGGATAGAGCATCGCACTCCTAATGCGAGGGTCGGGGGTTCAAATCCTCCCAGGCCCGCTTTAAATAGAAGGATTTGAACATGGGGTTCAAATCTCCTTGAAAATTCAAAGAATTTTCTGGACGCCAGAAATCGCAAGATTTCTAAGCGCTCCCAGGCCCGTTTTAGAATTTCCAATTGCTTTTATACCAATCAATCGTTCTGAGAACACCTTCTTCCAAAGAAACTTTTGGCGAATATCCTAATTTCTTAATTTTAGAAATATCTACATTCACCTGTTGCGGCTGAGCTGTTTCTTCTTTGTACATTTTTATCTTGCTTTTGCTGTTTGTTTTTGAAATTATAAACTTGGCCAATTCGAAAACATTAGATTCCTTATTTCCTATATTAAATTCTTCGTTATCATATTTTATCGCAATCATTGTTCCATCAATAAAATCATCAATATATGTGAAGTCAAGGGTTTTTGTTTTTGGATTTCCGTATATTTCCAAATCTTTATTTGCAAGCGCTCTTGTGATAAATACATGCATCAGCCGCTTTGTCTCGTCAGGGAAAGGGCCATAAACAGTTGAAGGTCTTATAATCGCATATTTTATTCCGTAACATCGACAATATGCCTTGCAAAGCTCCTCCCCGTAGATTTTACTTGCTGTATAGGGATTCTTTTCTTTGTATAAAACTCTTGAGGAAGAGAAAAAAATTATTTTAGGGATATTCTTTTTTCTGCAAAATTCTAAAACCTGAAAAGTTCCCTCAGCATTATTATCATTAGAGAGTCTAGGATTTAGGATTGATTCTCTTATCTTACATTGCGCTGCTGCATGAACAAGCAAATCAATTTTTTCATCTAGTCTCAAATCATTTAGTGAAAGAATGTTCCTATTTTCTCTCAAATCAACTGCCAAAACAGTCTCATTTCCTTTTTTTTCAAGTCTTTCTTTAAGATAAGTCCCTATAAGCCCTTTATGTCCCGTTATTGCAATATTCATCTTTTAATCTATTTAATCTTATATTTTCTTTTTTAAAGTCTTCTTTTTCTAAATGTATCTATTGAATTATAATTAATCTTAAATAAAGTGTTCCTTAGTCAGATTCATGAAAATCGGCATAATCGGAATGGGTGTTGTCGGAGGGGCAACTGCATATGTTCTTGCGAAAAAGCATGAAATCCTGCCTTATGACAAATACAAAAAGCCATACAATTCAGAAAAAAATATAGAAAATCTAGCAAAGGACTCAGAGGCAGTTTTTCTTTGCGTTCCTACTCCTATGAAACCAAGCGGGGAAATTGATTATTCCTCAATACACAATTCTCTTGACCTGCTTTTATATAAATCGAAGAAAATGAAAAATCTTGAGCATTTAGTCATTGTTCGCTCAACTGCAGTTTCAGGTACGACAGATAAACTCGCGGAGAAATATCCTTTCAAATTCGCATTTAATCCAGAATTCTTAAGAGAAAAGACAGCACTTCAGGATACGGAAAATACGGCCAGGATTGTGATTGGAGCAAATAGCAAACAAAGCAAAGAAAAGATACTTGCAATCTATAAACCAATTTTTCCAGATGCAAAATACATTATAGTTAATAGAAAAACAGCAGAAATGATAAAGTACGCAGCAAATGTCTTCCTGGCTTTACAAATTGCAACAGCAAATGAAATATATAGCGTTTGCAAAGCAGTCGGAGTTAATTATAATAAAGTTAAAGAATCAGTTTTACACGATTCTCGAATTGGAAGAAATATAGATGTTCCAGGCCATGATGGAGATTTCGGTTTCGGTGGCAAATGTCTTCCAAAAGATCTGAATGCCCTAATCTATTTGGCAAGAGAGAATATGTACAGACCTTATCTTCTTGAGGAAGCTTGGAGATTAAATGAGAAAGTAAGGAAAAAGAAGGATTGGCTAAGTATTGCAGGTGCAACATCAGAAAATAATGATTTTCACTAATGCACTGGCCGGGATTCGAACCCGGGTAATCAGCTTTCTTTGTTAAGTTAGAGATATTAAAATCCCTATTCTTAGTATGGAAGGCTGACGTACTGCCACTATACTACCAGTGCTTAAAATTTTAAGATAGCGACGCTTAATAAATCTTATTACACTCAAACTTCATAAAGATTTTTAAACGCAATAATTCTCAAAATAGAATGGAAATACGGCAAATACAAGAAAAAAAGCACTGGTATGACAGATATTACCGGATACTGTTCTTAATCCCTTTCTTGCTTTTAATCCTTTCATTTGTTTATATTGGCTTTTTTTATGCTAAAACAGGGGATATAATGCACAAAGATGTGACTCTTACTGGAGGCACAACTTTGACTCTAATAAACAGCACAATTAATGCAGTTGATCTTGAAAAAAACTTACAGAGCAAATACAAGGACATAGTTGTAAGAAGTTTGACTGACATCAGAACAGGGGGACAAACAGCAGTAACAATAGAGACTCAAACTGAACCTGATCAGCTCAAAAAAGACGTAGAATCTATAATAAATATTAAACTTGATGAAAAAAATTATTCAGTTGAGTTTACAGGCTCTGTTTTAAGCAAAAGTTTCTATTCAGAGCTCTTGAGGGCAGCCCTTCTAGCCTTCTTGTTTATGGCAATAATGGTATTTATAATATTCAAGGTTCCAATCCCCAGCCTTGCAGTTATTTTCGCAGCTGCTACCGATATAATTGTAACTCTTGCAGTTGTGGATTTGTTAGGAATGAGAATCTCAACAGCAGGCATCGCAGCCTTTTTGATGCTTATAGGTTATTCAGTTGATACTGATGTGTTGCTTACAACAAGAGTTCTGAGAAGAAAGGAAACCGGAATATTAATTGACAGGATGAAGTCAGCAATGAAAACTGGTTTGACGATGACCCTAACTGGAATAGCCGCAATGCTTGTGGCATATCTCATTTTTGAATCTCCAGTATTAAGACAAGTTTTTCTGATTATACTTATAGGTCTTATTGTAGATATTTTGGCGACATGGCTTGGAAATACCGCAATACTAAAATGGTATTGTGATAAAAAGAAAATTCAATAATGGCAAAAATAACTTTTAAGATATGGATATTGATAATTGCTTTAGTCTTGGCTCTGATTGCAATCAATCCTTCTGGATATTTTGAGAAAGGACTGCTCGTAAAATCAGTCAAGGTAAATTCAACAGCAGCGCAAGCAGGATTATCCTCGGGAGAGATAATAAAGGAGATAAACGGAAAAACAATACTGGCAATGAATGATTATTCTGAATCAATCTCTTCCATAAACATACAGCCGATTAATTTCATAGTCATGACAGACAAAGGGACTTTTTCTTATCAAAGCCTCACTCTTGATTTTAACATCGACAGCAATCTTACAATAATTTCTGTAAGCAGCAATGCATTGGAATCTAATCTCTCGCTAAACTCAACTCTTTTAAAAATCAATGATATTACTATCTCTTCAAAGGAGGATTTTGAAAAAGCTATTGAATTAGAACCAAAGGAAAAGTTGACAATTAAAACAAATAAGCAAGAATATGTCATGTTAATTAATGGCATTCCAGATATTGTTGTGTCGGAAATTCCCAAAACAAGACTAAAATCAGGTCTTGATTTGCAGGGTGGTTCAAAGGCGTTGATTAAGCCGGAAAGAAAACTGTCGCAGCAAGAGATGAATGACCTACTATTGGTAAGTCAGCAAAGGCTTAATGTTTATGGTATTTCTGATGTTACTGTAAGAAAAGCGACCGATTTGTCAGGCGAAACATATATGCTTGTTGAGGTTGCTGGCTTGACCCCTTCTGAACTTGAAGAGTTGATAGGAAAACAGGGAAAGTTTGAGGCAAAAATAGGAAATGAGACCGTTTTTATAGGCGGCGAAAAGCACATAACCTCTGTATGCAGAAATGATGCGACATGCTCTGGAATAAGACAATGCCTGCCTTCAGAATCAGGGTATGCATGCAGCTTTGAATTCGTAATTTATCTTTCAGAGGAGGCGGCAAACAGGCAGGCAAATGTTACTTCGGCCTTGTCAGAGAATGTCTCTGGAGACGGTAAAAAAATACTCAGCAAAACTTTGGATTTATACCTGGATGATAATCTCGTTGATTCATTGCAGATAGCAGCAGACTTAAAGGGAAGGGCAGTGACTCAAGTTTCCATAACTGGTCCTGGTTTTGGGAAAGACAAAACAGAAGCATTCCAAAATGCAGAGAAGAGTATGGCAAAACTGCAGACAATCCTGATTACTGGAAGCTTGCCATTCAAAATTGAAATTGTAAAACTTGATTCTATTTCCCCTTTGCTTGGAAAAGAGTTCACCCGTAACATTATTCTAGCTTCATTAGCTGCAATGCTTGCTGTTTCTCTTTGCATATTTATCCGTTATAGAAAGCCAATGCTTGCGATTCCGATTATCTTCACTATGCTTGCTGAAGTATTTTTGACCTTGGGGGTTGCTGCCGCAATAAACTGGAATCTTGATTTGGCATCAATTGCAGGACTGATAGCCGCAATCGGAACCGGCGTGGATGATCAGATAGTGATAATAGACGAGTCCAGGATAAGCAGAGGTTATGGCTGGAAAGAAAGGATGAAAAGGGCTTTTTTCATAATCTTAAGCGCTTTTTCAATAGTCGTCGTTGCAATGATTCCGCTGTGGTGGGCAGGAGCGGGCCTGCTCAGAGGTTTCGCCTTGACAACCATTATAGGCATTGTCGCAGGCGTTTTTATAACCCGTCCTGCATTTTCAGATTTCATAAATATTTTCGTAAAAGAAGAGCAATAAAATGCTTCCTTTAATTCATATCTTTTTGAGTATTATTTTGTCATTAATTTTATTTTTATTGAATATGCCCTTTTGGCAAATATTAGTAATTTTCTTTTCATCAATTTTAATTGATATTGACCATTATTTTTTATATATATCTCTTAGAAAAGATATAAATCTTAAAAATGCAATTCTTTTTTACATAAATGAAGGCAAGAAATATGAAAACAACAAAAAATATCAATTTGCATTTTTACAGGTTTTTCATACAATTGAATTTTTTTTATTTCTTCTAATCTTTTCATTTTTCAACAGGATAGCTTTATTAATATTTATGGGATGTATGTTTCATATGTGTACTGACTTAGTTGAGCATGTAATCACTAAACATGTTTATCTCAAATCCCCATCATTATTTTTCAGAAGGAAAATCAAAATTTAAAATGCAGGAAGAACTGGAAAAGCAGATACTGGACAAATCATATTCACTGAAAAAGAACCTTGTTAAGAACACTTTTTTTAACCTTCTGACTTCTGTTATCGGAAGAATTGGCGGGCTTGTATTTACAATTCTGATTGCCCGCTTGCTTCAGCCGGAACTGTTTGGTGTTTACAGCCTTGCAACTTCTGTGATGCTTATTCTTCTGACTTTCGCAGATTTAGGGATAAATGCCACTGCCGTAAGGTATCTTTCATCAGCATTGGTTAAAAATAATAAAAAAGCCGCGTCTTATTTCAGATATCTATTCAAACTAAAATTTATCCTAACGACTGTTTTTTCACTTATACTCTTAATAATAGCATATCCGCTTTCATACTGGATATTCAACCAGCAGCAGCTTTTCTATCCCCTTTTGCTATGCTCAATCTATATGTTTTTCCTTTCCTTCATAGGATTTTATGAAGCGGGATTTTACTCATTGCAGAAGGTTAATTATCTTAGTCTTAAAGAGACAATCTGGCAAATCTCCAGGATAATTTTGGCAGTTCTTGGCGCTTATCTAATTGCAGATAAGGTATTGGGAGTATTAGGGGGAATTATTATTTCGCTGATTATTGCATTATCCTTCTTACTTTTTTTATACAAGAAGCATTATCCATTTTTATTTCAGAAAACAGAAGAGATAGAGAAGAAAGAAAAAAAGAGAATCTTAAATTTCATGTTTTTCCTGACTATCGGCAGCATAACTGGCGCCTTTTTTGCATACATTGACATTGTTATGCTTGGGTTTTTTGTCAAGCCGGAATTTATCGGATATTATAAGGCAGCATTCACAATTGTTGTCAGTGTTGCAAGCTTAATTACTATCACTAATGTATTACTGCCAGTTTTTACGCAGTTAAAAGGCCAAAGACTTGAACATATATTCAATAAGGTTTTCAAATATTCTGCCTTATTGTCATTTCCAGCCGCATTTGGGCTGGCATTGATTGCGCAGCCATTCATAAATGTGATTTATGGGGAATCTTATCTGCCAGCGTCAATAATCCTTTATCTGGTTTCTTTCCTCATAATTGAATTCTCAACAGGAAGCATGTTTTCATGGCTTTTTGTTGCAAAAGAAAAGCCCCAGATACCAGTAAAAATTCTGATAATAGCAACTTTGATGAACATCTTACTGAATTATGTCCTGATCACTTCCTTGATTAATATTGGGGAGATTTATGCAGTCCTGGGAGCTGGCGTTGCAACAGTCATAAGTAGATACTTCAACTTTTTCGCATTGGTAAGAGCTGCAAGGAAAAAACTGAACATAAAATTAATGAAAGGCAGCATAGTCAAGCCTTTGATTGCATCGATAATCATGGCAATAGCATTAATCATATTCAAGGACTTGACTAAACTAATCTGGCCTAAATCAATAATAGAAATTGTCTTTGCGGCAGCGGTTTATTTCATTGTTCTTTTCATGATAAAAGGCATAGAGAAGAAAGATTTTGAATTAATATCTTTATTAAAGAAGTAGTATTTTTAAATATACAAACTGTGAATAATCTAACAAATTATTAAAAAAATGCCCAAATTTAGAAGGCAGTTTAAAGAAGGATAAAAACCCATTAAATACCTAATAATGATCTCTAAAAAAACAATCCTTCTTTATCCGAGTGGCAAATGGCATTCACTCTACAATCCTTTAATTAAGACATTATCTAAAAAATATAATTTAATCTACAATCCTCGTGAATCTAAAATAAAGCAAAAAATTCTCGCATTCTTATATGGGTTTAAGGGTCTAAGAATTTTTTACCATAAATTTATAAGAAATTATATTAATTTGCATAAGATCTCTAAAACTGATAAACCTACTCAAGAATATGATCTGGTTTACGCTTCTAATTCACTTCCGCCATTTAAATGCAATTTTATTATGGGCTTGGAGATAGTGTCTGCCTTGGCAGGTTATAATTTTTCTGGATTAAAACGGCAGGAAATAAAAAAAAGGCTTGAGGACCCTAGTTGTAAAAAGATAATTTGTTGGAATAAGTCTTCTTATTTGACTCTAACAAGAACCATAGATTGTTCTAAGTTTTTGAATAAAATTAAAATAATTCCCTTTGGCCTAGCATCAAAAAAAATAAATAAAAAGATTCATCCAGAAAATATTAATTTTTTATTTGTCTCCTCTATAAATAACCCCCAGGATTTTGAACTTAAGGGAGGATTAATCACACTGGAATCATTTTCGAAAATATCTGCTCATTATCCAAATTCTAAACTTTATGTTCGTTCATTAATACCTCAAAAGATAAAGCGAAAATATGAGAAGAATGATAAAATTATCTTTCTTGAAAATTTTTTGTCAAATGAAGAAATGGATAAACTTTTTTCTGATACAGATATACTTTTAGAACCTGTTCCTGGAATAAATCTGATGTTAGATTGCATGAACTATAAAATACCCATCATCGCTTTTGATTATTGGGTTATTCCTGAGATGGTCCATGAAGGCAAAAATGGATTACTTGTTTCGAGCAATAACCTTTTCGGAGACATAAAGGATACTGAAAATTATCTCAAAAATCTTCACTTAAAATATCTTAAATTGTTAAACCCTCGTGTTTGTTTGCCTTTTGCCGACTCCTTTTTTAGAAAAAGCGTTAAATTAATTGAGAACAAATCTCTTAGGCTTAAAATGGGGAGGTATGGAAAAATGCTTTTGGAAAATGGAGGGCCTTATTCTCTTAAGTCATATAATCGAACTATTTTTAATTTAATAAAGGACGCATTATAATAATCTTTATATATTATAAATAAAATTTATTTTCATGATAAATGGCAAAAAAGTAGCCCTGATTACAGGTATTGGTGGCCAAGATGGTTCATATTTAGCAGAGTTATTGCTGTCGAAAGGTTATCTTGTTAGGGGTATTGTTAGAAGAGCAAGCTTTCCAAACACTAAGAGAATAGATCACCTATTGGCTAAATATCCTTCAGATTCACCCGATTCACCATTTTTTTTAAGATATGCTGATTTGACTGATACTTCAAGTATAAGAAATGTCATTGAAGAGATTAATCCAGATGAACTCTATAATTTAGCTGCTCAGAGCCATGTTGGAATAAGCTTTCAGAATGGTGAATCTACATTTAATATTAATACGTTGGGTCCATTGAGAATCCTTGAAGGTTTAAGACAAATGAAATCAAAATGCAAATTTTATCAAGCATCTTCTTCAGAAATGTTTGGAACATCCTCCCCTCCCCAAAATGAACAAACTCCATTTAGACCACAAAGTCCATATGGGATAGCAAAAGTTGCAGCATTTCACCTAACTCAACTTTATAGAAATGCGTATGGCTTATTTGCCTCAAACGGAATATTATTTAATCATGAGTCTCCGAGAAGAGGATTAAATTTTGTTACTAGAAAGATTACAAGAGAATTGGCTGAAATATTAACCGGTCAGAGGGATAAGATTATTTTAGGAAATTTAGATGCAAAAAGAGATTGGGGATATTCTAAGGAGTATGTTGAAGCAATGTGGAAAATACTACAACAAGATAAACCTGATGACTTTGTTATTGCAACAGGAGAGACCCATACTGTGCGAGAGTTTTTGGAAGAATGTTTTTCATTAGTAGGCTTAAATAAAGACAAGTATTTTGAGTCAAGCGACCACTATAAAAGACCAGCAGAAGTTCCTGCTCTTTTGGGGGATCCGACAAAAGCCAAGACTATTCTTGGATGGAACCCGAAAGTGAAATTCAAGGAATTAGCAAAAATGATGATGGCTGCTGACTTAAAGGAAAAATTTGAGCAAGCAGGAATTGTTCCTGTAGATGTTGAATGCAAGAATAGTGATGATTTCTACATTGCAAAAGCTAAGGAATTAGCTAAATTGCTTTAATAACATGGAAACAATCAGATGGAATGAGCCAAGATTCGGCAAAGAAGAACTTGAAGAAGTCAGGAAAGTAATAGAATCTAATTACGTTAATGAAGGTCCAAAGACTAAAGAGCTTGAAGAATTATTCCAAAATTATCTTGGTGTTAAGCATGTTGTGATAACAACAAATGCAACTGCCGCTTTGTTTCTGGCAGTAAAAGCAGAGGCAGAGAAAAGAAAAGTTAGTGATTTTGAAGTCATTGTCCCAGACATGACAATGCTCGCAACCGCAAGTGCAGTAAACTGGGCAGGTGGAAAGCCCATTATGGTAGATATCAAAAATGATGACTTGACAATAGATGCATCTAAACTTGAGGAGAAAATATCAAATAAGACAATTGCGATTCTGCCAGTCCATGTTCTTGGAAGAGCTGCAGATATGGAAAAGATTCTTGAGATTGCAAAGAAACATAATCTAGCAGTTATAGAAGATTCGGCAGGAGCTCTTGGATCAAAATTAAACGGAAAATTCTTAGGAACAATAGGTGACATCGGATGTTTCTCCCTCCAGTCTAATAAAATAATCACCTCCGGACAGGGAGGAGTTATTGCCCTTAATGATGACAAGTTATATGAATTAATAAGAAGATACAGGGATTTTGGAAGAATGAACAATAAAGAATTATTACATGAAATTGCAGGCTATAACCTTAAATTCAGCGATTTGGCAGCTGCTTTGGCAGTAGCGCAATTCAAGAGGCTTGATGAAAGAAAGAAATTGCTCCTAGAGCAATATAAATTATACAAAGAAAGTCTCTCTGATGTAAAGCAGATTAAGTTTTTCCAAATAAAAGAAGGAGAAATTCCACTTTGGATTGATGCTTTTGTTGAAAAACGGAAAGAACTTTTAGCTTTTCTTTCTGCAAATCAAATTTTTTGCAGAGAATGCTGGCCATCTTTACACCGGAATCCACCATATAAGTCACAGGGTCTTGATAAAGATTTTCCTAATTCAAGCCTAGCTTCGGACAATGTTCTTTGGCTTCCAAATGGACCAGCAATAAGTAACGAAAATATAAACTTTATATGTTCAAAAATTAAGGAGTTTTACAGACAATGATAAAATATATTTATAAAAAACCTTCATTTCAGGAATTTATACAATTAAGAGATTCGGTCGGCTGGAATTTAAAAGAAAGAGGAATCTCTCCTGAACGGACAAGAGATTCATTGAAACAATCTCCATTGTGTGTTTGTGCCTATGATAAAGACAAAATTGTTGGAATGGTAAGATTATCAGGAGATCTTGGAATGTATGGATATATTCAGGATACTATCGTGCTTCCAGACTATTCGGGAAGAAGAATAGGAAAAAATCTCATGCAGCGTCTAATAAAAAGTTTAAAGGGCAAGAAAGGATATTTATTAGGGGTATGTCCTAGCAAGACTTCAGTAGAGTTTTATCAAAAGTTTGGTTTTAAAAAAAGACTAGAAAACCCAAACGGTTTTATGAGTATGGAAATCAAATAATTAATTTTTTGTTTATTACCTCAAAGGTAATGATGCCCCCTTTAGGGCATGGTTATTCATTTTAGTTCCCTTTCTTTTTCTTACAGATTAGAGCATAATGTATGCTACCTAATATTCCAAACTTCTTAACAATTCTAAGTCTAAGATTTTTCATCGTTTCTTTTGATTTCTCTTTATCTTCAATTCTTTTATTTAATATTATAAACCTCTTCTCAACCATATCATCAATCTCCTTTGATTTAAACATATAAGGATGATGAATATTAAATATCTCTCTTGTAAAAATCTTCTTAAAAAAACCATATACTTTAGATAAAAAAAGAAATGATTTCAGATACACATTGACCTCTAAATTCATTATTCCGTTATCTTTAAGAACTCTATGGATCTCATCTAAAACCTTTTCAGGAAAATGAGTATGGTCTATTACATTATTAATAATTACTAAATCAAAATATTTATCTGGAAATGGAATCTCTTCTCCAGTCGCCCGTATTATATTACTTAATTTGTAATTAAATTTAAAATTGCTTTTAAAATAATCTGCAAGAGGTTCTATTGAAAATAATTTTCCCGTTTTAAATTGATTTATGATATCTATTGGACCACCTATATCCAAAATCCTAGTATTTTTATTTATTACAATATAATTATTCCATATTTTCAAAAGTCTATTTAATTTCTCTTTGCATCTAAGGTTATAGCGAGACATATCAAAAGAAGAACTAACATATTCCTTCCAAAAATCTAACTCTGATTTTTGTGCAATATCCCATCTTTGTTTATTCACTTGTTTCATTCGTTATTCAGATACGTCTTCATTTAGAACCGGGTTATTTATTTTATCCACTAAAGCCCTTAATTCCTTATTTTTTATATCTTTAACTTTTTCTTCAGTGGTTATTCCCCACTCAGAAACTATAGAATCTTCTAGTGCTATAAATGCATGAGGTTTTGATGCAGGTATTTTTCCAGAGTCGCCCGTGGAAAGTTCTTGTTCTTTATTACCACAGATGAATTTAATCTTACCCTTTATTATCACAAAAAATTCATCTTTAGAATGAAAGCAACCGCCTCTTGCAGACCCTTTTTTCATTTCCATAAAAGTAAATTCTTTGTTTTCAGGTAAGAGATTATTTACTAAAAATATTGCGCCACGATTGTCTTCAGTTATTTTGTTTATTGTAGGTTCCATAATTATTGTTAGTTAAATGCTATTTTAAATTTATTCTTTTTGATTCGGCCTTAAAAATTAATTTTTATCCCCCACAACTATCATATCAGGTCTTAATCTTTTTATAAACCAAGAAAAATATTCTAAAGGATTTTTAATCCAAAAAGCATTGATATAATCTGCATAAATAACATTAAGTTTTTTTCAATAAACATTCTTTTAATTATATCAATTGTAAATGTTTGTTTATGGCAAGAATAATCTTGCATAACAAAGCAAGATTATCTTACTTTGATAGAATTAAAGGCTAATAAGCACGCAAGGCTATATCTATGAAAAACTATTTAAATTAAATTATTTTTTAAGGAATATGGATAATAAACCAATCTCTTCCAAAAATATATTGATTTCTATGATTTTAGCAACCCATAATGAACAAGAACACATTTCTAATTGCATAAACTCATTATTAACTCAAAGTTATCCCCAGGTAGAAATAATCATAACTGATGATGGTTCAGTCGATAAAACTGTAGAAATAATAACTAAGTTAAAGAAGAAGAATAAAAATATAAAGCTTGTTAAGCAAAATCATTTGGGAATGGCTCAAGCATGGAATAATTCTTTCAAACATTCTAAGGGAAATATTGCTATAATGTTCGGCGCAGACATGGTGGCTGGAAAAGATTTTATAAAGGAATTGGTAAGACCAATAATAGAAGAGGGCGCTTTGGGTTCAAGGCCTATCAAAGAGAAGATACAAAATGCAAACAATCTTTGGGCAAGAGTAAAGGGCAAAGAAAGAATATACTCTGATACTACCTATTTGGCCATAAGAAGAGATGCTTGGATAAAAGTAGGGGGAGCAGATATTACTCGGGGTTATGACGCTGATCAAAGTTTTTATGATGCACTAAAAATAAAACCGAAAAAAGTAAGGGTTGAAATATATCATTATCATCCCGCCTCATTTAATGAATTTTGGAAACAGTCTATATGGATTGGACGTTCTATGACCATCGAAAATAAAGTTCTTTTTTTCTTGGCTCTTCCATTTATACCCTTGATAATAATTTATAAATCAATAAAAACTTTTATTGAAGACCCGTATCCTCCTTTTATCATTTTTTTGCCTTTTTATAATATTTTGAAATATATTGCTTTTTTAATAGGAAATATTTCCTATATTGTCTTCAAAAAAAGAAAAAGATAATTATTTTCTTATGATATAATTTTTTTCTAGCTTTTTTTGTGCTTCTGAAAAATATTCTTTGATATTTTTTTTAGATTTAATCCATTCAATATATTTCTTTATTCCATCATCAAAAGTATATTTTGGCTTAAATCCTAAAATTTTTTTAATCTTTGATATATCTGCCATCATATGTCTTACATCTGCACTTCTGAATGAACCCGGAAATTCAGGCTTCAAATTACTTCCATAAAGATCAATCAATTTTTCAGCAATATTGCGGATAGAAACAGCTTGTCCAGTTCCTACATTAAAAATTTCAAAATTTGCCTTCGAATTTTCTAAAGCCAAAATATTTGCTTCTACAACATCTTCAATATATACAAAATCTCGTGTTTGTAGACCTTCCTCATAAATGATAGGGGGTAAATTGTTTAATATTCGTGTACTGAATATTGAGCATACACCAGTATATGGATTAAAAAGAGATTGTCTAGGACCATAGGTAACAAAATATCTCAGGGCCGTCACAGGTATATTATATTGTTTTCCAAGAAGAATACTCATTTTTTCTTGATCATATTTCGATATAGAATACATTGATTGTGGATCAATTGGTTTCTCCTCATCAGTAAGTATCGGCCTAACATTTTTTTGACATTTTGGACATTTAACTTCCCATTCTGCATTTTGGAGATCTTTTGCATTTCTTTGTTTTGGATAGACAACACCCTCTTTTTTGCAATAATATTTTCCTTCTCCATAAACAGCAACAGAAGAAGCCAAAACAATTTTTTTTATGGGTAATCTCTTTTTAATTATTACCTCAAATATTTTTGCTGTACCGAGTGAATTTGAGTCAATGTATTTGCTTATATTTAGAGTAAATCCTCCGGTTGCAGCTTCATGAAAAATCACATCAATTTTTTCAAGAGCCTTTTCTAGATCGCTAATTTTCCTTGTATCCCCAATCAAGAATTCTACACCTTTTGGGATATAATCGGGTTTGCCATCAAGATGTGTTGGTTTTTCTAAATTATCTAAAATTTTAACTTTATAACCTTTTTGAATAAGTTTATCGACTATATGAGAACCAATAAATCCTGCGCCCCCCGTCACTAATGCTCTCATTTTCAAGAATAAAACTCCTTTATTTTGTTACTGATATAATCTATCTCTTCTTCTTTAAGGGAAGGGAACATAGGTAAAGATAAAATTTCTTTACTCAGTTTTTCTGTAATAGGAAAATCTCCTTCTTTATAACCCAAATCATTAAAGCATGGTTGTAAATGTATCGGAATAGGATAGTGTTTTCCTACCTGAATTCCCTTTTCTTCTAAATCTTTTTCAAGCTCGTCTCTTTTTTCTGCATGTATTGCAAAAAGATGATAAACATGCTCCCCCTTTCTTCTTTCATTGGGTAACTTTATCTCATCAATACCCTCTAACATTTCCCTGTATAAGTGGGAATTTTCAGCTCTTCTTTCATTCCACTGGTCAAGAACTTTTAGCTTTTCAATCAAAACAGCCGCCTGAATAGTATCAAGCCTACTGTTATCAGGCCTTTCATCATGACAGTATTTTTTACTCTGCCCGTAATTTCTTGTTTTTCTCAAGAATTCAGCTAATTTGTCATCATTAGTTGTTATTGCTCCTCCATCTCCATATGCCCCAAGATTTTTTCCAGGATAAAATGAAAAGCATCCTGCAACACCAAAGCTTCCTGCCCTTTTTCCATTATAAAAAGCTCCATGAGATTGGCAGGCGTCTTCTATAATGGGGATATCTCCTACAGATTCTTTTAATTTATCCATTTCTACAATTTGTCCATAAAGATGTACGGGAATTATTGCCCTCGTTTTAGAAGTTATTTTGCTTTTTACTTCATCTATATTTATATTATAATTGCTAGGAGAAGAATCAACCAATATTGGCTTTGCACCGACTTTCAAAATTGCAGCGATAGTAGCATTGAAAGTATTTGCAACACTAATTACTTCTTGCCCCTCATTGACTCCAATCCCAATCAATGCCAATTCAAGTGCAGACAATCCGCTTGAGACTCCAATGCAATGTTTAACTCCGCAATACTCGGCAAAGGTTTTTTCAAATTTTTCGACATAATCCCCAAGAATGAAATTCTTTCTGTTCATAACATCATTTACATTTTTTCTTATTCTTTCCTCTACACTGTCTCCCTCAAAAAATGTTTCCTGCTCATCTCTTGTTAAATTTGCAAATGGAACTTTCATTTCAATATTGGTAAGGATACCCCCTTTCTTCCACTAAATTTAATTTTTGATTGTTTTTATTTCTCATTTTTTGTATTCCCTATACTTTTTGTCATTAACACTTCCTACTACTCTAGCAGGATTCCCATAAACAATCGTGTATTTTGGTACATTTTTAGTTACAACACTCCCCGCCCCAATAGCCGCTCCCCTCCCAATCTTTACTCCAGGGAGTATAGTCACATTTCCACCAATAGAAACATCATCATCGACAACAACAGATTCTAGTGTCCATGTCTTGTTTATCGCTTTCTGTGCAGTAGGATACTTATCATTCAAGAAAGTTACTCTTGGTCCAATAAACACCCTGTTTCCTATTCTTGTTCTTTCCGGAATAAATGCATATGATTGGAATCTGCAATCATCTCCTATCGAAGCCCCATCTTTTATCTCAGAATAGCTTCCTATTTGGGTATTCTTTCCTATCTTACATCCATAAATATTACAGAAATGCCATATCTTGCTTCCACTTCCAATCTTTACATCATTCCTTACATTTGAGTAATCTCCTACAAAATAATTCACCATTCTATCTCTACCTCCAATCCTTTTCTTTTTCTTGATAATTCTGCTGCCTCTAGAACTATAACATTATTCAAGCCTTCTATCCCATCTGTTCTGCATTTTTCTTCTTTTTTTATGCATTTTAAAAAATGCTCAATCTCCTCTTTTAAAGGAGCAGCATTTGCAATTTTCGGCAGAACTATTGCTCCGTCTCTTGTTGATGCCAAGAACTCTCCAATCTCTCCTGAAATGGGCTGGTATGTGACTCCTTTTTCATAAACTCTAATTTTGTCAGTTGGTTCAATATCATCAAAAGAAACAGCTTTTTTCGTTCCTCCAACAACCATTATCCTCTCTTTGTTTGGATGCTCCCAGTTAGCATAGATTGTTGCTAAAATACCCCCATCAAATTTCAGATTTACAC
>Ga0315289_10001609_pt1 | contig 35157 bp, 25 predicted proteins | sample YL17G11_40_MG_FD_203452 | JGI IMG/M metagenome (GOLD analysis project Ga0315289, IMG submission 203452) | Sediment microbial communities from Yellowstone Lake, YNP, Wyoming, USA - YL17G11_40 | ecosystem: Environmental > Aquatic > Freshwater > Lake > Sediment | place: USA: Wyoming | collected...
CGCGGACGGTCGTCAGGCGCGAGGCTCGCGCGATCCTCGATATGGGAATGGAGCTCGTCACGCGCATAGAGTTCGGGAAAGACGTTACATGGAATCAGCTCAAGCGCCGGGGCTACAGGGCGATCCTCCTCGGTACCGGTGCATGGCGTCCGGTGTGGAAATGGAGCGCGGCGCTCACGAAGGGAGTCGTTCACGCGGTCGATTTCCTGCAGCACGCCGCTCTGGAGATCGAGGACAGGAGAGTTGCCGTTGCCGGCAACGGTATGATGGCCCTCGACTGCGCCCGAACGGCGCTGCGGCTCGGCGCGAAAAGCGTCACGCTCATTGTCGGTACGAGCCGCGAGTGTGCGAGCGTTCACCGGGACGATCTCGCCCAGGCGGAAAAAGAAGGGGTGAAGGTTCTGTTCCTCGCGCGGCTCTCGAGGCTCGTGATACAGGGGAAGAAGCTCGCCGGAATCAGATGCGTGAAGCTCAAGGAGGGTCCGCCGGATGCTACGGGCCGGCGCGAAACGGTCGAAATATCCGGCAGCGAATTCACCGGAAGCGTTGATATATTCGTTGATGCATACACGCGCGGGATCGATGCGGGGGCGTTTGCTTCGGATCTCGGCCTATCGATATCGCCCGGCGGCACGGTCGCCGTCGGCCCCGGCGATTCGAGCGCGGGCATGAAAGGCGTTTTCGCGGCGGGCGACCTCGTCACCGGTCCCCGGAGCGTCGTCGAGGCGATCGCGTCGGGTCAGAAGGCGGCATACGGGATTCACCATTATCTGAGCGGCGAGGCGATCCGTTCCCCGTTCGATCTTTCGATCGACGATTGGGTCGCGCACCGGGAGTTCACGCTCGAGGTGACGCCGGGCGCGAAGGCTCCACGCGAGGCGATGCCGCTCGAGGCGGCGAAGGCGCGCGGGGGGGATTTCAGGGAAGTCGAAAAGGGATACCAGGCGCAGACGGCACGGCGTGAAGCCCAACGGTGTCTGCGCTGCGGTCCGTGCAGCGAGTGCGCGATCTGCGTCGACATCTGCGAAAAGAAGGACGTTCTGCTGCGCGTGAGCGACGACCTCGTCGTGAGCGTGCACGCCGGCAGGGAGTTCTGGTCTCAGGCGCCGGAGCGGGTCGTGCTCGAGCTCGGGAACGAACGCGCCGAGGCGAGCCCCCTCAGGACGGTATGCGCGGTGAGGGAAGAGCTCTGCATCGGCTGCGGACGATGCGCCGCGCTGTGCGCGTACAAGGCGGTGCAGGTCGAGACGAGGCCGGGGGGGCGCTTCATCGCGCATGTCGACGAGCTCGCGTGCAAGGGATGCGGGAACTGCATCACCGTATGCCCGACGGGCGCCATCGACCAGCGGAATTTCGAGCATGACGCCATAATGAAGAAGCTCGAGGGCGTGGCGCCCTCGCGCACGAAGGTGCTCTTCGTCTGCCATTGGGCGCGTCCCGGAAGACTCGATCTTTCGGGAGACGTCCTCGTGATCGAGACGATGTGCGCCGGGCGGGTCTCGCCGCAGCTCATCGTGGAAGCGGTGCTGCGCGGGAGCCCGAGGGTGCTCGTCGCCGGCTGCAGCGAAGACGATTGTCATTACGGTTTCGGCAAGGCCAACGGCGCGCGCGCGGTGGGGCGGGCCAGGACCTTGCTCAGGCTTCTCGGATTCAAGCCCGAGATCGTTACCGAGATCGCGACGAGCCCGGAGGAGTTCGCCCTCGCGCTGAACAAGTGGGCGTGGAAGTCGAAATGAAGGATACGGAGATCATCACGAACTATCGCATCGAGGACTGCACGAAGTGCAGGAACGAGTGCGCCGTCGCGTGCCCGGTCTATCGGCACTACGGCACGAATCATCCGCAGCAGCTTGCGCACCTGTTTCTCACGGGGGGCGCGGGCGCGGCGCACGATCACAATCTCGTCTGGACGTGCGTGACGTGCAGGGCGTGCACGGAGGCCTGCCCCTTCAAGGTCGATTTCGCCGGCTTCGTCCGCGAGCTCCGCATCGGACGCGTCGATTACGCGCCTGTGCACGGGGGGATCATTCATGCATACCAACGCCGGCAGGCGGCGTCGAGGACGGCCGCGCCGGGGAAGTCTCGAAACTCGTGGATCGATACATCGCTCGACGTGAACCGGAGCGGCGAGGTCGTTCTCTTCACGGGGTGCCTGGCGCTTTTCGATGCCGTCTCCGGGGATTCGTGCGGAGAGAGTTTCGGCGCCATGGCGAGGTCGGCCGTGAGGCTCCTCAACGCGCTCGGTGTCTCGCCCGTCATTCTCGAAGACGAGCGATGCTGCGGGCGGGACCTCTACGACATCGGGGAGCGAGACGCCTTCAGGGCGCTCGCACGGCACAACGTCGAGGAGATCAGGAAGTCGAAGGCTGCAACGGTCCTCACGATATGCCCGGAGTGCGCGTTCACCCTCAAGGATACCTATTCGAAGGAGTTCGGGAGCGTGCCGTTCGAAGTGCGGCACATCACCGAATTCCTCGCCGGGAACGCGGACACGCTCCATTTCAGGAAGGGAGAGGAGCGGCTCGCCTTCCACGATCCGTGCTACCTGTGTCGCTATCTCGGCGTGAGCGAAGCGCCGCGTACGATTCTCGCGGAGCTTTCTTCGGCAAAGCCCGTCGAGCTCGAACGGCGGGGCGCGCTCGCTCCATGCTGCGGCGCCGGTTCCTGGGTGAATCACGGCCCCCACACGCGCACGGCCGTCAACGAGCGTCTCACGGAAGCGCACCGGTGCGGGGCGGAAGTCCTCGTCACGGCGTGTCCGAAGTGCACGCTTCTCTACGCGGAAGTCGATCCGGCCTGCTCGTGGAAGCAGTCGCCGGTCGTCGTCAGGGATCTCATCAGCCTCGCCGCATCGAGGCTCGGGGAATAGCGGAGTTACGTTCATGGCTCGTGCGACCGGCGCAAGGAAAAATGTCCCGTCCGGCGGCGCATTCCGCGTGCGGAGCCACCCGATCCTTCCCGTCGTCGAGCGCGCGGAGATCGTATTTACCTTCGACGGCGCGGGCGTAAAGGCCTACGAGGGGGAGGTGATCACGACGGCTCTCTTCGCGAGCGGCATCCAGGTGTTCGGGCATCATGAGCGCGACGGAAGTCCACAGGGCATCTTTTGCGCCAACGGGCAGTGCAGCCAATGCACGGTTCTCGTCGGCGGCCTTCCCGTCAAGGGATGCATGACGACGGTAAGGCCCGGGATGACGGTCGAGAGCTGCGAGGGCTCGCCGGCCCTCCCGGCTGACGACACGCTGCCCGGCTTCAGGGAAATCGCGACGGTCGAGACCGACGTCCTCGTGATCGGCGGCGGTCCCGCCGGCATCAACGCCGCGATCGAGCTCGGCACGCTCGGCGTGAAAACCCTCGTCGTCGATGATAAGAACGAGTTCGGCGGCAAACTCACCCTCCAGACGCACACATTTTTCGGCTCACGCGACGACTGCTACGCGGGAACGCGGGGAATCGAGATCGCGCGCATACTCACGCATCAGCTTGAAAAGCTTCCGTCAGTGACGGTCATGCCCGGCACGACCGCCGTCGGCGCGTTCTACGACAGGCAGGTCGGGCTTCAGCAGGGGGGCACGTATGTCCTCGTGAAGCCGCGCGCCGTTCTTGTCGCCTGCGGGGCGCGCGAAAAGAATCTCGCCTTTCCCGGCTGCGATATGCCGGGTGTTTACGGCGCGGGCGCCTTCCAGACGCTGCTCAATCGGGACCTCGTCAGGCCCACGGAGCGGCTTTTCATCGTGGGCGGAGGCAACGTCGGGCTCATCACGGGCTATCACGCGATCCAGGCGGGCATCAAAGTCGTGGGGCTCGTCGAGGCGCTTCCCCACTGCGGCGGCTACAAGGTCCATCTCGACAAGCTTCGCCGACTCGGCGTGCCGGTCTTCACGTCGCATACGATCGTGAACGCCGAAGGCGCGGACAAGCTGGAGAAGATCACGATCGCCGGCATCGACAGGAATTTCAGGCCTGTTGCGGGTACCGAGCGGTCGTACCGCGTCGATACGCTCCTCATCGCCGTCGGCCTTTCCCCCGTGAACGAGCTCTACGAGAAGATGATCGAATACGGCATCGATTGCTACACGGCGGGGGACTCCGAGGAGATCGCGGAGGCTTCCGCCGCCATATTCAGCGGGAAGATCACGGGACGGAAGATCGCCCAGGCTCTCGGCCACGAGATCGATATCCCCGATGAATGGAATTCGACCGCCGCGATCCTGCGCAGCAAGCCCGGCCGCACGATTCCGGCGGCGGCCCCGAAGCTGGACAAAAAGATCTATCCGATCATCCGCTGTACCCAGGAGATCCCGTGCAACCCGTGCGCGGACAGCTGTCCGCGGAACAGCATTGCGATCGCGGGCGACACGATCATGAACAATCCGGTTTTCGAAGGCGATTGCATCGGATGCACGAACTGCGTCGCGGTATGCCCCGGGCTCGCGATCAATCTCGTCATGAACGATTATGACCGGGATGCGAAGACGTCGCTTCTCGTCCTCCCGTACGAGCTCGAAACGCGGGACCTCGTCGAGGGCAGAGAGGTCGAAACGGTCGATACGGAAGGAAAGACGGTCGGGCGAGGCGCCATCGTTGCGTTTCGCACGTCGAATATCGACGAGAAGCGGACAATCGTCTCGATCGAGGTTCCGAAGGGCGACTCACTCAGGGTCGCAGGCTTCACCGTGCTCGCGCCGGAAGCGGGGGAGAAGGGTTTCGGCGTCGGCGAACCCATTCCGGATGACACGATCATCTGCCGCTGCGAGCGCATCACGGCGGGGGAGGTTCGCGCCGAGATCCGCGCCGGCGTCCGCGACATGAACATTCTCAAGGCGACGGTCCGCACGGGAATGGGCGCCTGCGGAGGGAAGACGTGCACGGAGCTTATCCTTCGCCTCTACCGCGAGATGGGAGTCGATCTCAGGGAGGTCACCCTTCCCACGAACCGGCCGTTCGTGGCGGAGGTTCCGCTCGGCGTATTCGCCGGGGCGGATGACGACGGCGGTGCCGCATGAACTCGAAGAATTACGATGCGATAATCATCGGAGCCGGGAGCGTCGGGCTGCCGATCGCGTACTACCTCACGCTCGAGAAGCTCGAGGTTCTTGTTCTCGAGTCGAACGCCGCGCCCGGGCAGGGGGAAAACAAGGCCGCGATCGGCGGCGTGCGCGCCACCCACTCCGACGCCGCGAAGATCACGCTCTGCCTCCAAAGCCTCGAGTTCTATTCGACCTTCGAAGAGAAAACCGGCATCGATCTGGGCTGGGTGCCGGGGGGGTACAGCTTCCCCGTCTACCGGGAGGTGGAGGAGGGCATCCTCAAGGGGCTTCTCCCGATCCAGAAGAGCTACGGGCTCGACATCGATTGGATCGGTCCGCAGCGGCTCAAGGAGCTCGTTCCCGGCATCAACGAGAGGAATCTCCGCGGCGGCACCTATTCGCCGGGGGACGGCCAGGTATCGCCGCTCAAGTACGCCGCGGCGCTCTGGAAAGAGAGCACGAGCCGCGGCTGCGACTATCACTTCAACGAACCGGTGACGGGGCTTATGAAGAAGGCCGGAAAAATCGCCGGGGTGAAAACCAGAAAGGGAACGTACTATTCCGATGTCGTTGTCAACGCCGCCGGAGCCTACGGGAAGGAGATCGGGACGATGGCCGGCATCGACATCCCCGTCGTCCCCGATTGCCACGAGGCGGGAATCTCGGCGCCGATGAAACGATTCTTCGATCCGCTTCTCGTCGATATCCGTCCCGGCCCCGAGGGCAAGACCAAGAACTTTTACTTCGGCCAGAACGATCGCGGGCAGGTCATCTTCTGCTACACGCCGATCGTGCCGATTCTCGGGACGAACCGGGAAAACACGTCCGAGTTCATGCCCGTGATTTCCCGTCGCCTCATCGATCTCATCCCGCGCCTCAAGAATATACTCATCCGCCGTATTTGGCGCGGCCTCTATCCGATGACTCCCGACGGCGTCATCATCCTCGACCAGGTGAAGGAAGTGAAGGGCTTCTACCTCGCGGTCGGCATGTGCGGGCAGGGCTTCATGCTCGGTCCCGGAGTCGGCCTCAACATGGCGAGCTTCATCGTGCACGGCAAGCCCGTCATCAAGCAGGAAGTCTGGGACTCCATCTCTTTCTACCGCGACTTCTACGCGGGGCGCAAGGAAGCGCTCAAGTAGCCTGGCCGGCGAGCGGCCGCCCGGAGGGGTTACCATAAACCCCGGGAAATTATTCGCCCTCGCGTGTAACGGGTGCGGCATTTCCCGCGACGACATAGAACGGATTCGAAGATTGGACAGTGAATGCGGCAACCTTGTATTATAGATATCATGGGTGGCAGTGTTTCGAACTTGAGCGATGAGGAGATCATTCACCGCGTCATTGGCGGAGACGTCGATGCATTCGAGCATCTTTTGGAGAGGTATGAGACCCGCGTGTTCGGAATCATCGGCAGGCGCGTGCCGCGGACGGACCTGGAGGAAGTCGCTCATGACGCGTTTGTTCGCGCATACATATCACTTCCCACCTATGAGCGGAAGGGCGAGTTCAGATCCTGGCTCTCAAAGATCGCGGTGCGCGCCTGCTATGACTACTGGCGTGAAAGGTACAAACGCCGCGAGCAGCCGATGAGCTCCTTGAGCGAGGAGCAGCTGAAAAGGCTCGATCGCCGGGCCGCGGATCAGTCGATGCGCGCGGATGCCGGCAGGGCGTCAAGCCGCGAAGCCCGGGATTTGCTCGAGTGGGCGATGGAGAAGCTCAGCGCGGAGGATCGAGCCGTTCTCGAGCTCGTTTATCTCGAGGAGCGGCCGGTGAAAGAGGCCGCAGAGCTTCTCGGCTGGAGCAGCGTCAATGTGAAGGTCCGGGCATATCGTTCGAGAAAGAAACTCCGCGCAATCCTCGATGGATTGACAGCGGAAAAGGGAGGAACGTCATGAAAGGGCGCCCACAAATGCTCGATGAGCTTGAGAAGAGACTTTTCTCCGCCTACCGGGCGCAGGAAGACCCGACGCCGGGCCCGCTCTGGCGCGAATCGGTGATGGGCGACCTGCGCCGGCTGGGGCCTCTCGCGATCGAGGGAAACGGCGCGGCAGCCTTCGGCCGGTTGGCATGGAGGTTTTCGGAGGCTGCCGTCTTCGTCGCGCTCATACTGCTCGTGTACATGCTTTCCAACGGCTTCGTGGATTATCAGGATCTCGCGATGCAGTATCTCGCGAATCCGATAGATTTCATCATATGATCTATTGCAAGGGGGAATGAGCGATGAGCGGAAATGAGATGAAAGGCACGTGGAAGCTGTGGTCCGGAGTGATCGCGGTCTTCATCATCGGGGTCGTCGTCGGCGGGCTCTCGACGACGGTTCTCATGCGAAGCCATCTCATGCACGTAATGCGGAAGGGTCCTCCGAGAGTGCATGAGCGGATCGAGGAGAGGCTCACGAAGGACCTGGCTCTCACGCCGGAGCAGCGCGCGCAGGCTGAACGCATCGCGGGGGAGTCCGGGGCGCGATTCGAGGAGTTCGAGCGGCGATCCCGCGCCGAAGGCAAGGTGCTTGCGACCCAAATGGCGGCGCAGATACGGGAGATACTGACTCCCGAGCAGCAGGTGAAGTTCGATGCCGGGACGCGGAAGTTCGAAGAGGAGTTCAGGCATAGGGAAGGCGGACACAACCGGGACGGCCACAAGGAGTGACCATGGGAATACTACGGAGACGGTCAGCACTCTGCACATGCGCCGTCCTGTGTTGGGCCTGCAGTTATGCGGGCGCCGCATGGGCGGCGGAAAGCAAGGCGATAACGCTTAGAGATGCGATAGAGACGGCGCTCGAGGCGAACGTCGACCTCAGACAGGCAGCCATCCAGACCGAGTCCCAGGAGATATCCGTCAGAAGAAGCAAGATGGATTTTCTTCCGAATCTGAGACTCTCCATGGGGGCATCGAGGGCATACGGAAAGGATTACGAAGCCGTTTCCGACCGCTTTGAATGGAACCATTCGAGCTCGATGAACTTCTCGGTCTCTTCGGGCCTCGATCTCTTCACGGGGTTCGGGAGAACGGCGGCGCTCAAGCAATCCCAACTGGAGCTCGAAGCACAGCGGAGCAGCTACGTCCGAAGCCGCGAGCAGGTTATTTTCGAAACGGTGCAGCAGTTCGTGCTCGTCGTGCTCGACGGGGACCTCATCAGGGTCGATGAGCAGTATCTCGAGTCGCAGCATCGTCTGCTCGCGCAGATAGAGGCGTTCACCGCATCGGGCAAGCGCCCGATCGTCGATCTCTACCAGCAGCAGGCGAGTGTCGCGGACGCGGAATCGCGCTTGCTCGTCGACCGCCGCGACTATGAGGTGGACAAATTCAAGCTCCTGCAAGTCATGGCGGTCGATCCCGGGACCGCCTACACCGTCGTCGTACCCGACGTCGAGAGCATGTCCGAGGGCCTTGCGGGCTTGTTTCCGGGCGATGCGGCACGGTCGGCGTTGGCGAGCCGGGCCGATCTCGCCGCGCAGCGTCTGCAGGTGGAAGCCGCGAAGAGACAGATCACGGCGAGCCGGGCGGGATACTGGCCGACGCTGTCGGTCTCGGCGGGCGCCGGGACGAGCTACCGGAGCCCGGGGAGCTACGATTTCAACGATCAATTCTACAATAACAATCTGAACGGCTCGATCGGGCTCTCTCTCTCGGTTCCGATCTTCGACCGCCTCAGCACGTACAACAATGTCGCCCAGGCGAGAGTCGGTCTCCGGCAGGCGCAGCTGGGCGCCGAACGGCTGGAGCTGCAGACGGGGGTCGAGATCCGTCAGGCGCTCGAGGACTACGCGACCGCCGGGAAAGCGGTCGAGGTGGCTCGGGCGCAGTTCAAGTACAGCGAGCAGGCGCTCAAGAACATGGAAGAGCGATACAAGGTGGGCGCCTCGACGCTCGTGGAGCTCACCCAGGTGCGCTCATCGAATCTCCAGAGCTCCTATAATCTCATCAATGCGAAATACGGCCACCTCGTGAGGGGTTTCGCCGTGCTGTACTATTCGGGAGGCATCGACAAGGCAATGCCGCTTTTCGATTGAAGGTATGAGCGCGGTTTCAACTGCATGTGTTGTGAGAGGAGAAGGCTCATGAAGAGAAAAATGATCGTGCCGATCGCCTGTGTCGTCATCGCCGTCGCCATCGGAGGCACGCTCGCGCTGCGCGCCCTGGGCGCGAAGAAGGCAGGCACCTTCCAGTACGGCGAGGTGACCAAAGGCGATATCGTGAACACCGTATCGAGCACGGGCACCCTGAACGCCGTGAATTCGGTCAACGTCGGCGCACAGGTGTCGGGAATCATCGACAGCCTGTATGTCGATTTCAACAGCACGGTGAAGGCGGGGCAGGTGCTCGCCGTCCTCGATACGACCATTGTCGCATCGCAGGTCTTTGACGCCCGGGCCGGAATGCTGCGGAGCAGGGCCCAGCTCAGCCAGGCCCAGGCGGAGTACGACCGGAACAAGCCGCTCTTCGAGAACGGCTACCTCTCCGCGACCGAATTCATCTCGATCAAGACGAACTACGACGCGGCGGTCGCCGCGTACCGGTCGACCGAGGCGGCCCTGCAACGCACCCTGAAGAACCTCGAGTACACGACGATTACGTCGCCGATAGACGGCACGGTCATCCAGCGGAACGTTGACGCCGGTCAGACGATCCAGGCGAGCTTCCAGGCGCCGACGCTCTTCGTCATTGCGGCGGATATGAAGTCGATGCAGATCGAGGTCAACGTCGACGAGAGCGACATCGGGCTCATCAAGGATCAGCAACGGGTGCGGTTCACCGTTCAGGCGTACCCGGACGAAGTGTTCACGGGAACGGTCAGGCAGGTACGGCTGCAGCCGGTCACGATCCAGAACGTCGTGAATTACATCGTCGTCGTGGACGCGGTGAACGAGGGCGGCCACCTGCTTCCCGGCATGACCGCGACGGTCGATTTCATCATCGAGGAGAAGAAGGACGTCGTGCTCGTGCCGAACTCCGCGATTTCGTTCAAGCCCGACCCCGTCGTACTCAAGGACTTCATCGCGAAGGTCCGGCAGAATATGGGGGCCGCTCGCGAGGAAGGCGCTGGGGCCCACGCCGAACAAGCGCGGGGCGGGCCGGAGGGAAGAAGCGGACGCGGCGCGCGGGGGAGCGGAATGCGGGGAGAGGGTAGGGCGTTTTCGGGGGCAGCGGGGAGATCGGGAGAATCGGGCGGTGCGGGCTCCCCCGGAGCACCGACGCGGGTATTCTACCTGGACAAGGACGGCTTGCCCCGGATCGCGTTCTTCTCGCCCGGTGCGACGGATGGCCGCAATACCGAAATCAAGGGCTCTGCCGCTCTGGCCGAGGGGATGAAGGTCGTCACGGGATTCAACAAGGTTCAGAAGATCAAAGGTCCTTCGAAATCGCCCTTCGCCGAACCTCCTCACGGCCCGGGAAGGCACTAGGCCAGATTCTGAAAGGATATCGAAATGCCTCTCATAGAGCTGAAGGGCGTTACGAAGGTCTATCGCATGGGCGACATCGACGTCAATGCCCTCCGCGGGGTCGATTTGACCATCGAGAAGGGGGAGTTCGTCTCAATAACGGGAGCATCGGGCTCCGGCAAGTCGACGATGCTCCACGTCCTCGGATGCCTCGATTCCCCGACGGCGGGCGAATATATGCTCGAAGAGATCCAGGTCAGCGGTCTCGGAAAGCGCCAGCTCGCCGATATCAGGAACCAGAAGATCGGATTCGTCTTCCAGGGGTTCAATCTCCTGCCGCGTACGTCGGCGCTCGAAAACGCCGAGCTCCCGCTCCTCTACGACCGCGCGGGACGAATCAAGAATCCCGAGCGGAAGGCCATCGAGGTGCTTACGCGGGTCGGTCTCGCCGACCGCCTCCACCACGAGCCGAACAAGCTCTCGGGCGGAGAGCAGCAGCGCGTCGCGATCGCACGGGCCCTCATCAACGAGCCTGCCATTCTGCTGGCCGACGAGCCCACGGGGAATCTCGATACCGTCACGTCCATGGAGGTCATCGGCATTTTCAAGGAGCTGAACGAGCAGGGAATCACGATCATTATGGTCACGCACGAACCCGACATCGCCCGGCAGGGGAAGCGGATGATAGAGCTGCGGGACGGGCGAATCATACACGATCACGCGGTGAGCTCTTCCGGAGGATGATGCCAGATGAAATGGAAAAGTCTCGTCAAGGTCGCGCTCAGAAGTATCATGAGGAACCGGATGCGCAGCTTCCTCACGATGCTCGGCATCATCATCGGCGTCGGCTCGGTGATCGCGCTGCTTTCGGTCGGGAAGGGAACCCAGTCCGATATCTCGGGGAGGATCCAGTCTCTCGGAACCAATCTCCTCATCATCGTGCCGGCATCGAGCGGGTTCGGAGGGGTGAGCTATGGCGCCGGCAGCTGGAACACACTCACGATGGACGACGTGGATAGGATCGAACGGGATGCCACCCTCATCAATCATGCTTCCCCCGTCATCCGCGTCCGCGGCCAGGTTATCGCGGGGAGGAACAACTGGTACACCCAGATCCAGGGGGTCTCGCCCGACTACACCGACATACGGAGCTGGCCGGTCGACCGGGGCACGTTTTTCACCGAGCGCGAGATGAAATCGATGAGCAAGGTCGCGGTTCTCGGCGCTACGGTCGCCGACACGCTCTTCCCCGGTATCGATCCGATCGGCGCGCGGATGCGGATCAGGAACGTCCCCTTCACGGTCATCGGCGTCTTGAGCAAAAAGGGGCAGAACATGATGGGGGACGATCAGGATGACATCATCCTCACCCCGTCGACGACCGCGCTCGTTCGCCTGAGCGACGGAAAGACCGTCAACAGCATCATGGCGAGCGCGATATCCGAGCAGATGGTCGAGCCGGCGAGAACCGAGCTCGGGCTGTTGATGCGGGAATCGCATCGCCTCAAGGACAACGAGAACAACGATTTCGGGATTCGCACGCAGACCGAGATAAACGAGACGGCGACCTCGATCACGAAGATGATGACGCTTCTCCTCAGCTCGATCGCCGGCGTTTCTCTCCTCGTCGGGGGCATCGGGATCATGAACATCATGCTCGTGTCGGTGACGGAGCGCACGAGGGAGATCGGGCTCAGGCTCGCGATCGGAGCGCGCGAGGCTGACGTGATGGTTCAGTTTCTCGTCGAGGCGAGCATCATCAGCCTCATGGGCGGAGTGCTCGGGATCCTCTTCGGATTCGCCGCGGGAGGCGTCATCGGCAAGCTGACGGCGACATCGATCGTGGTCGATCCGGTGATCATCGCCGTTTCATTCCTGTTCTCGGGAGTGATCGGGGTCTTTTTCGGGTTCTATCCGGCGAAAAAAGCGGCCGCCCTGAACCCGATCGACGCGCTGCACTACGAATAGTTGGCATCCGTCCACGAGCAGCAGCACATCGAAGGCGGAGCTCGTCCTCGGCGGGCGCTATCTCCACGCGGCTCGTGCGCCCCGACGAGTTCATCTACGAGCTGCACATGGTCGGGCCCGACGGCACGGAGTTCAAATCGCTCGAGAACCGGGCGACGAGGAAGAAATAGACCATTAGAACCACTCGAGCTCGTCGAGCTCGCGGATTTCGTGCCGGAGCTCCCCATGCAGGCACTTGAGCGACTCGGCCCTTTTCTCGAGCTTCGCGCCGCGTTTCTCGATTCTCTTCGCCATTCGTTCGATCTTGTCTCCCTTGACTTCGAGGTCAGCTTCAAGATCGTCTGAGTCGTAGTCCGATGAAAGAAGCTTGAGCACGCCGAATATGGCGTAGACACCGAGCTTTGCACCATCCACTCCGATCTTCGCGGCGTCTTTGCCGAATTCGATCGCGTCTTCCGTGAGGTCCGCGAAGCGGTCGTAGTATTTCTCGACAAGCCTTTGCTGGCTGCGGTCGAGACGCACCGTGCTGCCATTCACCATGAGCTCGCATTCTTCGGTGATTTGAACCGTTTCGTCTGTTTCCTTCTCGGTGAACGTGATGGATCCGTCGTCGAGAGAGACTTCCACGTCGTGGCTGCGGAAGAGTTCGTCGTGGTTGCAGTGCCAGTGATGGTGTTCGCCGGCTGATGCATTCGCGGAGAAAAACATGGCAGCCGCAAGCAGCGCTGCGCCCAAAATCGCAGAATTTCTCATACCGCTCACTCCTTTCAGGACCCGGTGGGGGGCTATGCTCGTAATACGCAAAAGAAATGTCTTTGTTCCAGAGCGGACTGTTTCGCGAGCAGGTCACGTGCCCAAGGCGAAGTCGACCGCCGCGTTCGAGTGGATGACGAGCGTGTCGAAGAGAGGAATATCGATGTCTTCCTCCTTCACGAGGAGCGGAATCTCGGTGCAGCCGAGAATGATCCCCTCGGCGCCGCGCAACTGAAGCTCCCGCATGATGCGGAGGAATCGCTTTTTGCTTTCCGCGTTGAATATTCCCTTCATGATCTCCTGCATGATAGCGCGGTTGATGAAGTCGCGCTCGTCCGCCCCGGGGACGAGCGTCTCGATATTGCGTTCCTTGAGCTTCTCCTTGTAGAAATCGAGCTCCATCGTGAGCTTGGTGCCGAGGAGGCCGACGGTTTTCATGCCGCGCCCGGCGACGACCGCCCCCGTCGCCTCGGCGATGTGGACGATCGGGACGGACAGCTCCGCCTGCACGGCGCCGGCGTACCTGTGCGTCGTGTTCGCGCAGAGGACGATGCAGTCTGCCCCGATGCTTTCGACCTTCCGGGCGGCGTCCCTGAGCATACGAAAAGCCTCCTGTTCCTTGCCCTTTTCCATGAGCTCCATGAGCGCGCCGAAGTTCAGGGAGTACAGGATGCATTCTGCGAACTGAAGCCCTCCGAGGCGCCGGTTCGTCTCCTGATTGATGATGCGATAGTACTCGACCGTCGAGATCCATCCCGTTCCGCCCACGAGCCCGATAATCTTCATTGTCCGGCCTCCTCACTATCAGCAGGGACTTGCCTGGGAGAGATATAACATGAAATTGATAGGGTTTGTGGCCGTATTTTTCACGGCCTCGTGTGTCGGTCTATCCGCTTCCCATGCGGGCTGGATCGATAAGGGAATGCCGCTCTCATCTCGATGGGGTTCCACCGTGAACGAACGGGTCATAACGGATGGAGCCTCAGGGGCGATCATCGCATGGTCCGATAGCCTCGCCGGGGCAAGAACACCGATCGCTGTTTGAGACGGAGTCCGTTGTGCTCCCGGCGCTCCCCGCGATCCTGTACCAGAACCATCCGAATCCATTCAATCCGCGGACGGCGATTCGCTTCTACCTGTCGCAGGCCCAGGATATAGCGCTCGATATCTTCGACATCACGGGCGGGATTGTGGCGCGGCTCACCCACGGAAGGATGGAGCACGGATATCATGAGATAATCTGGGACGGGAAAAACGGTTTGGGCGCGGCGTGCGCCTCGGGCGTCTATTTCAGCAAGCTGCGGACCGGAACCGGCGCGCTCTCGCGGAAGATCATTCTTTTGCGGTAGTAGCCGGGGGAGTATCCTGATCATTCCCTCGCCTGAATCGGTCATCGCCTCGAAGGCTTTCTCCGAGCCTTCATATCGTGCGCCAGCGAGTAGATGGTCGGCAAAACGATGAGGGTCAGGAGGCTCGACGTAATGAGTCCCCCGTTGACCACCACCGCAAGCGGCCTCTGGACGTCGGCCCCGGAGCCCGTCGCGTAGAGCATCGGCAAGTGGCCGATAAAGCTCGTGAGCGCCGTCATGAGGAGCGGCCTGAAGCGTAGGTCGCATCCGCGGGTGATCGTAGTCTCCACGTCGGCTCCCCTCTCCCTGAGCTGGCGGAAAAAGGAGATGAGAATGACTCCGTTCTGCACGGCGATGCCGAGGAGCACGATGAACGCAACCGCCGCGGACACCGAGAGCGGCATTCTGAAGATCGCGACCGCGATAACGCCTCCCACAAGGGCGAACGGCAGGTTGAGGAGCACGAGGAGCGAGAGCCACACGGAGCCGAGCGCCATGTAGAGGAGTGCGAGGATGAGTCCGAGCGAGACGGGGACGATGATGGAGAGCTGGCGCATCGCCCGGCGCTGATTCTCGAACTGTCCGCCGTATTCGATGAAGTAACCGGGCGGGAGCTCGCCCGCCAGCGGCGCCAGCGCCTCCTGGACATCGCTCACGAAGCTGCCGAGGTCGCGTCCCCCGACGTTCGCCTCGATGACGACGCGCCGCATGCCGTTTTCGCGGCTGATCTGCGCGGGCGCCTCCACCGTCCTGATGTCGGCGAGCTGGGCGAGCGGCACGCGCTCTCCGTTCGGGGCACGGACGAGAAGCCGCTCGATCCCCTCGATTCCACCTCTCGCGCTCTTTTCGTATCGTACCGTCACCGCGAAGCGCCTCTGTCCCTCCACGAGGGTCGTCGCGGTTCGCCCTGCCACGGCCGTTTCGATAGTGCCGTTGATGGTTGCGACGTCGATCCCGTAGCGGGCCGCGGCTTCCCGGTCGACGAGGACGTCGAGCTGACTCATCCCGGACACCTGTTCGACCTTGACGTCGCGGGCGCCGCGAACACCCTGGATCACGGGCGCAACACGGTCGGCGATTTCTTTGATCTTCTCGAGATCGGGTCCGAAGACCTTGACGGCGAGGTCGCTCTTGACGCCCGATATGAGCTCGTTGACGCGCAGCGCGATCGGCTGCGAAAAGGATAGGCGCAGTCCGGGGATCTCCGAAAGATCCCGTCGGATGGCCTCGACGAGCTCCGTCTTGCCGCGTCCCGATTTCCATAGGCCGCGCGGCTTCAGCATTATGAAAAAATCGGTCTGCTCGGGGCCCATCGGATCTTCCGAAATCTCGGCGCGCCCCGTCTTGCTGACCACCGTTTCGACCTCGGGAAATCGGCGGAGGCGTTTCTCGACGACCTCGGCGACTCGCACCGAGCCGTCGAGCGAGGCGTTCGGCAGTCGAACGGCGTTGACGGCGATCGCTCCCTCATCGAGGGGCGGCATGAACTCCGTTCCGATGAATGGTACGAGGGCGAGGGCTAGGACGAGCGAGCCGAGGGCGATGCCGAGCGTGACGCGGGGCCTCCGGACGGCGCGTTCGAGGAGATGAAGGTAGCCGCCGTGGAAGCGGCGGATGAAGCGGAACTGCCTCTCGCGGCCGGCCCCCAGGCTCAACTCGGAGAGCACGGGAACGACCGTCAGCGCCACGACGAGAGATACGAGGAGCGCGATGAGCATGGTGAGCGCGAGCGGCGCGAACATTTTGCCTTCGATCCCCTGGAGCGTGAAGAGGGGAAGCAGTATGAGAACGATGATGACGACGGAGAATGCCACCGGCCGCGCGACCTCGGCCACCGCCGCGGCGACGACCTGCCGCTTATCGTCTCCGGCGGAGCTCTCGGCGAGGTGGCGGCGAACATTTTCGACGACGACGATCGATGCGTCGACCACCATACCCACCGAGAAGGCGAGACCGCCGAGGCTCATGAGGTTGGAGGACAGCCCGGCGCGGCCCATGATGATGAAGCTCACGAGGAAGGTGAGGGGGAGCGATATAACCACGATGAGCGCGGTTCTGATCTCCGCGATGAAGAGGAAGAGCACGAGAATCACGAATATCGCGCCCTGGAGAAGGGCGTGCATCACCGTCGCGATGCACGCCGCGATGAGAGAGGTGCGATCGTAGAAGACGTTGATGCGAACCCCTTCGGGAAGAGTTCCCTGCACCTTCGCCATCGTCTCCTTGACCTTGCCGACGACCTCCTTCGAATTCTCGCCCTTGAGCATGATGATCATCCCGGCGACGACCTCGCCGCGTCCGTCGCGCGTGACGGCGCCCTGCCGCGGCTCCGCGCCGATAACGACCTCGGCGACGTCCCGCACGTACACGGGGGCGGCGCCATCGGCCTTGATGACGATCCGCTCGATGTCCGGAATGTCCCGCAGGAGCCCGACGCCCCGCAGGTACATCTGCTCCCACCCTTTCACGATCACGCCGCCGCCCGCGTTCGCGTTGCCGCGCTCGATGGCATTGACCACGTCCTCGGCGGTCAAGGCGTATTTGATAAGCTTGTCGGGGGAGAGGAGCACCTGGTACTGCTTGACATATCCGCCGAAGCTGTTCACCTCGTTGACGCCCGGGATGGGCTTGAGCATCGGGGCCACGAGCCAGTCCTGGATCGTGCGAAGCTCCATGGCGTCGCGCCCGTCCCCCTCGATTGTGTACTGATAGATCTCCCCGAGACCGGTGCTGATCGGTCCGAGCTCCGGCTCGACTCCCGGCGGAAGCTGTTCGCGCGCGCCGGCGAGCCGCTCGAAGACCACCTGCCTCGTCCAGTACGTGTCTGCGCCGTCCTCGAAAATGACGACGACCTGCGAGAGCTCCGCCCTCGAGAGGGACCGCACCTCGACGACGCGGGGCAGCCCGCGCATAGCCTGCTCGATGGGGTAGCTCACCCTCTGTTCGACGTCGATCGCGGCGAAGCCCGGTGCCTTGGTCAGGATCATGACCTGCGTGTTCGTGGCATCCGGGAAAGCGTCTATGGGAAGCCTCGTCCACGCGATGACGCCCCCCGCGATCGCGATGGCTGCCGCGAAGAGGACGATGAATCTGCGACGGAGCAGTTCGAGAATCATTTTCATGAGTTACCTCTCGTCAATCAGCGCAGCCCGCGCCCATTTTCGAACGCAGGACGTCGGATTTCATAAGGAACGAGCCGTCGGCCACGATCGTTTCGCCTCCGGTGAGCCCCTCGACGATCTCCGTCCAGTCCGGCCAGGTTCGTCCTGTCTCGACGGGGCGCCGCACGTAATAATCGTCATGATGATGGACGAAGACGAACGCGCGTCCTTCATCCTCGAGCACCGCCGTTTCCGGCACCGCGGCCGTTTCCTCGTCTCCCGGAAGAAATATCTTTACCGTGACGAACATCCCGGCGAGAAGGCGCCCGCCCGGGTTCGAAGCCTTGACGCGGAGCTTGGCGGTGCGCGAAGTTTCTTCCATAACGGGGCTGATGAAGTCCACCGTGCCCGAAAAGGTTTCGCCGGGGTACGCCGTTGTCGACAGCGCCGCGGGAACCGTCTCCGATGCGCAGCTTCGAGCCACCCTCTTGAGGTCGCGTTCGTAGAGATCGGCTGAGACCCAGACGGTTGAGTTGTCGCCGATGACGGCGAGGGATTCGTCGGGCCTTGCCGCCTTTCCGGGAACTGCTTGAAGCGATAGGACTGTGCCGGACGCGGACGCGCGGAGCGTTACGAGGCCTCGAGCAGCGTCCGGCGTAAGCGCCGCGGCATCCTCGCCGGACATTCCGAGCCTCATGAGCCTGCCGAGAGCGGCCCCGACCCTGATATCGGCGGCCTCGAGCTCCTGCCGCGCCTCGAAGAACTCGCGTTCCGAGGCGATGCCCTCGCGCTGCAGCTCGGCGACGCGGTCGTGGTTGCGCCGCGCGAGTGTGAGGAGAGCGCGCGCGGCGAGGTAGTCCTCCTCAGCCTCGCCGACAGCGACGCTCTCGATCTCGAGGATCGGCTGCCCGGCGGTCAAACTGTCGCCAAGAACGGTATGGACCCGGCGGATGATGCCATCGGCGGGGGCGCTGACATGCCTTACACGACGCTCGTCGAAACCGACCTCGCCGGTGAGGGTGAGGGACTGCTCGACGCGCCGACGAACAACTTTTGTTTCCTTGAAAAGTCCGTCCGCGAAAAGGCCGGGGGGCGCCTTGACGACCCCGACCTCGTAGCGGCACTCGCCGCATTCATAGGCCTTGACCCCATGCCCGCAGGCGCGCGAAAAGAGCGTGTCGACCGGTAGGTCGAGATCGGAGGTCTCCGCTTCGGCCCCGCGGTTCTGCTCATCCGCCTGCGCGGCGCGGGCCCCGGCGCCGTTCGAGAGACCGTCCCACTTCCGGCACGCCGCCAGCGGCAGCGCCGCCAGCACGATAACGATGATCACACCCCAGATTCTCATAGCTCGATTCCATCCTTTCCGAGAAGTATCGCGAGCCTTCCGGACTCGAGCCTGGCCCGCAGAAGGAACTTGAGATAATCGCGTTTCGATTCTCCCAGCGTCCGCCGCGCGTCGATCACCTCGAGGAGGGTGACCTCCCCGAGACGGAATGATTTGTCCGCGACTTCGGCGATGCGCTCCGCCCGGGGCAGGATGCGCTCGCGGTAGCGGAGCGCCGCTTCGTATGCCTGGGTGCAGGCCGCGAGAGCAGCGAGTGTCGTCGCCTCGATCTCGCGCGAGTCCGCCTCGAGCTCTTTTCTCCCCACGGCGAGCGCACCCTCGGCCTGCGCGACGCGGCCGCCGTTCCAGTTGAACAGGGGAATGTCCAGGGATATGCCGCCGCCGTACGTGCGCCCGTCGAGCTCCCGGGATGAGAATCCCCTGAGCGAGAGCTCGGGAACTCTGGACCATTTCTCTGCGTTGACGTCCGCCTGCAAAGCGCGCACCCTGGCTCGCCCCGCGGACAGAAGAGGGTGGTTCGATTCGGCCGGCGCCGCGATGAGTTCGGCATCGGGAGGCTCGGGGCCGGAGGTCAGGTAGCCCCGGGCCGTCAGTCTCTCCGATTGCGCGATCCCGAGCCATGCCGCGAGGCGTGCTCGGGATGCGGCGAGGTCCGCCCGGGCGCTCTCGAGCTCGATTGCGGCTCTATCCGCTTCGATCTCGAAACGGGCGAGCTCCGCCGGGCGCGCCTCTCCGGCCTCGACGCGCCGCCCTATGAGACGCGCGAGATCGTTCGTCTGCGACGAGAACGCTTCGAGCTCGGCCGTATGGGCCTGGTCGAATACGAGGGTCCAGAAGAGCTCATGAAGCTGCTCGAGCGCCTCGCGGCGGGCCAGCGCTCTCTCGGCCGCGGCCGCCTGGAGCAATGCGCCCGCGGCATCGACACGGTGCCCGCGTCGTGTAAGCCAGCCGAGGGGAAGGGTGATCTCGAATTCGCGGGCGGGGCGCGATTCGCCGCCTTCCAGCGCCGTCGCCCGTCCGAGAGCGGCATCGAACGATGGATTGGGGAAGGCGCCCGCTTCGGCCAGAGCGCCCTTTGCCGCGGCGACCCTGCCGTCCCCGGCCGCCACGAGCGGATGGCGCTCCACTCCGGCGACGATATCGCTCCACGTCACGATGATCGAATCATCGCCCGCGCCGCCCGCAGCGGCCGTATCCTGCACCCCCTTCGAGGGCCCGTCGTTCGTCGTCGCCGCGCAGGGCAGAAGCGCGAGGAGAATGAATCCCGCCGCGGCTGCCTGCCGCGCGGATCTGTTGCTGATAAACGAGCGCATGCACGCTCCTTCCGGCATGCCATGGATATGGGAAACCGGTCCATGGCGGTCGAATACCATTGACGCGCGCCGCCAGAGGCGCGCACCCGTCAATTACTCATTTTGAGGGATTAGAATTTCGGAGGGTGATATATATGGATCGAAACGTCTCTTGGATTGAGTTGCTCATGGGGCGCGGTTTCCGTCATCGACGCGAGAGGAGCCGGAAGTCCGGCGGTCGAGGACAGCATCCATGCATTCACCCCGCTCGAGTAGCAGAAATAGCAGAGACAATCTTCTACGCAAGGCCGCTCGCTCCCGGCGGGGTCGGGGCAGTTATCTCCGCAAGATCCCTGCCAGGCGTCCCCAGCGGAGTGTACGGCTGCGGCCGCCCCTTGTACCGCCGGTGCAACAACGTTGACTAGTACAAGGGTTGCGACCATTACGTAAAGTAACCTGATGCGACTTGATTTATCCATCTTCACTAACTATAACAGCATTCGTCGCCTAAATCAAGCATGCGAGAGAAAAAGCATTGCGCCAAGCCCTGCTAATATATAAAATAGCGTATTCGGAGCTGGCGTAGCTCAGCTGGTAGAGCAGCGCACTCGTAATGCGCAGGTCATCGGTTCAATTCCGATCGCCAGCTCCAGATAAAACCCGATGCTCTCGATGCCCCCGGCGCGCCGCGGGGCCGCCGCGCTTTTCCATTATCCTGAATAAAATTTGCCATAGGCATTGAAAAGGCTTGCAACGATTTTGGGGCTGGTATATATTGTTTCAAATTTCGAGCGAAGCTTTGCGCATTGTGTACATATCGCGTTTGTGGCGTGGAATAAACCTGATCGGAGTGGTGGGGTGGCCGAGAGCCAGGCTGCGGAAAAGAAACAAGCGATCATAAAAGTCAACCTCAAGTGGTGCAAGGGTTGCGAGATCTGCGTGGCCTTCTGTCCGAAGGCCGTCCTCGAGATGGAGGGCGGGAAGGCAAAGGTCGCACGGCCTGAAGATTGTATCAAGTGCATGCTGTGCGAGCTCAGGTGCCCTGATTTCGCGATGACGGTTGAATGAGGACTCCGCGGGGGTCCTTATTTTTTTGCCCTTGAACGCCCCAGAGATATTTCTTGACGCGTGAGCGGCGGCGCGGCGCCTCCGCCGGAAAAGGAGATAACGGCTTTGTCAAAGAGTCCCACCGGAAAAATCGTCATGATGCAGGGGAACGACGCTTGCGCGGAAGGGGCGATCTGGGCCGGCTGCCGATTCTTCGCGGGCTACCCCATCACGCCTTCCTCGGAGATCGCCGAGTATCTTGTCCGCAAGCTCCCGAGGATCGGCGGGAAGTTCATCCAGATGGAGGATGAGATCGCCGCTATGGGCGCCATTATCGGCGCCTCCCTCACGGGGGCCAAGGTATTGACGGCGACGTCGGGGCCGGGTTTCAGCCTCAAACAGGAGAATCTGGGGCATGCGGTCATGGCCGAGGTGCCGTGCGTGGTCGTGGACGTGCAGCGGGGCGGCCCGAGCACGGGAACGCCGACCCTTCCCGCGCAGATGGACATGCAGCAGGCGCGGTGGGGGAGCCACGGCGATCACGGCGTCATCGCGCTCACCGCTTCGTCTGCGCAGGAGATGTTCGAGCAGACGATTCAGGCCTTCAATCTCGCCGAGACGTACATGACGCCCGTGATACTTCTCTTCGACGAGATCGTCGGGCATATGACGGAAAAGATGATTCTTCCGGACAAGGACAGCATCACGATCGTCAACCGCAAGCAGCCGGCGGTGCCGCCGGATAAATATCTGCCGTACGCGAAGAACGAAGACGGCATCCCCGTTCTCGCCAATTTCGGCACGGGTTACCGCTACAACGTGACCGGCCTTTGCCATGACGAGACGGGCTTTCCGACGAACGACGCGAAGAAGATTGGGGAAAATATCCTCCACCTCACCGAAAAGATCGAGCGGCACCGGAAAGAGATCATGCGCTGGAAAACATTCCAGCTCGACGACGCGAAGGTGTGCGTGTTCGCATACGGCGGCGTGGCGCGCTCGGCGAAGCGCGCCGTCAAGGAGTGCCGCGAGGCTGGCGTCAAGGTCGGGCTCTTCGAGCCGACGACGATATGGCCGTTCCCCGCGGAGGAGATACTCGATGTCGCGGGCAAGGTCGATTCGTTCATCTGCGCCGAGATGAACCTCGGGCAGATGGCGCGCGAGGTCGAGCTCGCGGCGAAGTGCCGCGCGGAGATCCATAAGGTGAACCGCGTCGACGGGGACCCCATCACGCCGAAACAGATAATCGACAAGATCAAGGAGGTGGTCTGAGATGTTCGACTACCTCGACTACGTGCGCGAGAAGAACTTTCCGCACATCTGGTGCTCGGGCTGCGGCGACGGGATCGCGCTCAAGTCGTTCATCCGCTCGCTCAAGAAGCTCGGTATCGCGAAGGATGATGCGGTCATGGTTTCGGGGATCGGCTGCTCGAGCCGCACTCCCGGCTACGTCGACATCAACACGCTCCACACGACGCACGGCCGTGCGATCGCCTTCGCGACGGGCGTGAAGCTCGCCAAACCGAAGCTCCACGTGATCGTGGTGACCGGCGACGGCGACGCGACCGCGATCGGCGGAAACCATTACATACACGGTGCGCGGCGCAACATCGACCTCACCGTGCTTCTCTACAACAACTACATCTACGGGATGACCGGGGGACAGGTGTCGCCGACGACGCCGCTGGGAAAGAACGCCTCGACGGCGCCCTTCGGGAACCTCGAGCCTTCGTTCAACATCGCGGGGCTCGCGCAGGCGGCGGGGGCCTCGTTCGTCGCGCTGGGGGACGTCTACCACGTCCAGCAGCTCGATAAGCTCATCGCGGCGGCGCTCTCGAAGAAGGGATTCTCGGTCGTCGAGATCCTCTCGCCGTGTCCGACCGCGTACGGGCGCAGGAACAAGCAGGCGAATCCCGTCGATATGATGAACTGGCTCAAGGACAACGTCATTGCAAAGGAAAAGCTCGACAAGATGACCGAGGACGAGCGCATGGGCAAGGTCGCATCGGGAGTCCTCTGGGACGTCGAAAAGCCCGAGTTTACCGCTGAGTACGACAAGCTCATCGAGAGATTGAAAGCCGAAAAGCAGGCCAAGGAATAGATCGCGGGCAGAAAAACGGGAGCGATGATGGACAGATACGAAATGCGTCTGAGCGGTTCCGGCGGCCAGGGGCTCATCCTGGCGGGAAAGATCGTGGCGGAGGCGGTCGTGATATACGACGGCCGCAACGCGGTGCAGACCCAGAGCTACGGCCCCGAGGCCCGCGGCGGCGCGAGCAAGGCGGAGGTCGTCATCGCCGATGGCGACATCGATTATCCGAAGGTGCTCGACCTGGACCTGCTGCTCGCACTGACCCAGGTATCGTGCACGAAATACAGCAAGGATCTCAAGTCGGGGGGCACGCTCATCGTCGATTCCGGGCTCGTGAAGGAGCTTCCGAAGGGAAACTACAAGCTCTACCAGGCGCCGATCACCGAAATCGCGATCAAGAAGGTCGGCAAAGCCGTCGTGACGAATATCGTCGCCCTCGGGATGCTGACGAAGATCGCGGGCGTCGTTTCGGAGGACGCCGTGCGAAAGGCCATTCTCGCCCGTGTTCCCAAGGGCACGGAAGAGCTCAATATGAAGGCCTTCGACGAGGGGCTCAAGGCCGCCGCGGCGCTGCTCGACGCGTAGATTTGTTTCACCGGTAATGTCTCTATACACTCGGGAGGTAGTTTTATGAGTCCCAAGAAGGCGAAGAGCGCGAAGAAGAAAGCGGCTCCGAAGAAGATCAAGAGCGCGAAGAAGAGAATCGTGAAGAAGGCCGCGAAGCCGAAAAAGAAGATCGCCGCGGGGAAGAAGGCGCCGAAGAAGGCCGCCCCGAAAAAACCGGCCCCGAAGGTTCTCACGCCGGTCACGAAAGAGGAGCTCATCGAGAAGGCGAAGCAGCCCGGCATCGACGCGATGATCATGCATCCCTTCTACAAGGGCAAGATCGAGATCATGCCGAAGGCCTGTATCCGCAGCATCGATGACTTCGCGATCTGGTACACGCCCGGCGTCGCCAAGCCGTGCCTCGACATCCGCGACAACCCCGAGAAGGTCTTCGAGCACACGAACAAGGGGAACTTCGTCGCGGTCGTCACGGACGGCACGCGCGTTCTCGGTCTCGGCGACATCGGTCCCGAGGCGGGAATGCCCGTCATGGAGGGCAAGGGGATGCTCTTCAAATACCTCGGCGGCGTCGACGCCTTTCCGATCTGCGTCGATACGAAGGATCCCGACAAGCTCATCGAGTTCGTGAAGCTGCTCCAGCCGTCATTCGGCGGCATCAACCTCGAGGATATCTCGCAGCCCAAGTGCTTCCGCGTCCTCGACACGCTCCGCAAGGAATGCCACATTCCCGTATGGCACGACGATCAGCAGGGAACCGCCGCGGTCACCGTCGCGGGGCTCATCAACGCGGTCAAGATCGTCGGCAAGGACCTCGCGAAGGTCAAGATCACCATGGTTGGCGCGGGCGCAGCGAACATCTGCATCGCCCGCATGATTATGCTCGCCGGCGTCACCCCCAAGAACATCATCATGTGCGACAGCAAAGGCATCCTCCACATGGGGCGTGAGGAAGAGCTCAAGCAGGATTGGAAAGAGAAGTGGGAGATGGCCCAGAAGACGAACGGCGAGGGGAGAAAGGGAGACGTTCCCCATGCGATCGAAGGCGCCGACGTTCTCATCGCGCTCTCGAAGCAGGGCCCCGACACGATCAAGAAAGAATGGATCGCGCGGATGGCCAAGGACGCCGTAGTATTCGTTTGCGCGAATCCGATCCCCGAGATCTGGCCGTGGGAGGCGAAGGAGGCCGGTGCACGAGTGGTGGCGACCGGCCGGAGCGACTTCCCGAACCAGGTCAACAACTCGCTTGGCTTCCCCGGCATCTTCCGCGGCACCCTCGACGTGATGGCGAAGACCATCACCGACGAGATGTGCATTGCGGCGGCGAGAGAGCTCGCCCGCGTCGCGGAGGACAAAGGGCTCCGCGAGGATTACCTCATCCCGACGATGGACGAGATCGAGGTGTATCCGCGCGAGGCCGCGGCGGTCGGGCGCAAGGCGGTCGAGCAGGGCGTGGCCCGCCTCGACCTGAGCTGGGACCAGCTCGTCTCGAAGGCGGAGAAAATGATCAAGGAATCGCGCGACAAATTCCATCTGCTCCAGAAGAAGGGGCTCATCCGACTGCCGAAAATGAAGTGATTGCGTGGAGCCGGCGATGCGGCCGGCTCGCTGTCGATGATGTGAGAACAAGGAGGCTTTGAATGGCGAAGTACAGGATCGCGTGGCTCCCCGGGGACGGCGTCGGCAAGGAAGTGATGGAGGCGGCGAGGCTCGTCCTCGACGCGCTCAAAATTGATGCGGAGTACATCCACGGGGACATTGGCTGGGAGTTCTGGTGCAAGGAAGGAAACGCGCTCCCCGAACGCACGGTGAAGCTCCTCAAGGAGACGAATTGCGCGCTCTTCGGCGCGATCACATCGAAGCCCAAGCAGGAGTCCGAGGCCGAGCTCGACTCGTCCCTCAAGGACAAGGGCTTCGTCTACTCGAGCCCGATCGTGGGGCTGCGCCAGCTCTTCGATCTCCATTCGAACATGCGGCCGTGCAAGGCCTATCCGGGCAACTCGCTCAATTACAAAGACGGCATCGATATCGTGGTTTTCAGGGAGAATACCGAAGGGCTTTACGCGGGAGTCGAGTTCTACCCGACACCGCGCGAGGTGCTTGATTTTCTCGGTGCGAAGCATAAAAAGTTCGGAAGATTCGCGAAGCTCCCCGAGAACGAGATCGCGCTGGGTTTACGGATTATTACGAAGAAGGGGTGCGATCGAATCATACGGAGCGGCTTTGAGTTCGCGAAGAAGTACGGCCGGAAAAAGGTCACGATCGTCGAGAAGCCGAACGTGCTCCGCGAGACGAGCGGCATGATGATCCGCGAGGCCCGCGCCATAGCGAAGGAGTATCCGGGAATCGAGCTCGACGAGGCCAACATCGACGCCATGTGCATGTGGATGGTGAAAAATCCCATGAGCTACGATGTGCTCGTCGCTTCAAACCTCTTCGGCGACATCATCAGCGATCTCGCCGCGCAGCTCGTCGGCGGGCTCGGCTTCGCCTCGGCGGCGAACCTCGGCGACGAATACGCCGTGTTCGAGCCGACGCACGGATCGGCGCCGAAATACGCCGGCATGTACAAGGTGAATCCGATCGCGACGATCCTCGCCGCCAAGCTCATGCTCGACTGGCTCGGCGAGAAGAAGGCCGCGGAGAGAATCGAGCACGGCGTCGCCAAGGTCATCAAGGAAGGCAAGGTCCGCACGTACGACATGGGCGGTAAGAACAAGACGATGGAAATGGCGGAAGAGGTCGCCCGCAAACTCTAAAGGGGGAGATTCGTACGGGAAAGACAATCATAGAGAAGATCCTCTCGGCGCATGCCGGCAGGAACGTCAAGGCGGGAGATGTCGTCTGGATCGATATCGACGTTCGGAGCGCCCGCGACTTCGGCGGGGCGAACGTGGTGAAGAACCTCCGGGCGAATTTCGAGGCGCCCTGGATCGACGACGTCGAAAAAACAGTCTTCACCTTCGATTGCAACGTGCCCGCGCGCGACACGGGTTACGCCGAGAACCAGCAGGTCTGCCGCATCTTTGCCCGCGAGACGGGGGTGCGGGTGTTCGACGTGCTCGCCGGAATCGGCTCGCACGTCAATATCGAACAGGGCGCCGCGAAGCCGGGAACGATCGTCGTCGGCACGGACAGCCATCTCAACATCCTCGGCTGCGTCGGATGCTTCGGGCAGGGGATGGGGGACAAGGACATCGCCTACATCTTCGCGACGGGGCGCAACTGGTTCGAAGTGCCCGAGACGATGAAGATCGTCCTCGAGGGGGAGATCAAGTTCCCCGTGACGGCGAAGGACGTCGCGCTCGAGGTTATCCGGCAGATCGGATCGGCCGGCGCGCTCGGCAGGGGAATCGAGTTCGAGGGTGAGGGCGCCGAGCAGCTGAGCTTCTCCGGCAAGATCACCCTCGCCAGCATGGCTACTGAAATGGGCGCCGTGGCGGCCTTCCTTCCGGTGGATCGCAAAGCGCTCTCGTATCTCAGGAAACGCTCGGGCGACTCCTCGATCAAGGCGACGAAGGCCGATCGAAGCGCGAATTACACGAGCACGATGACGATTGATCTCTCGCGGCTCGAGCCTCTGGCCGCGTGTCCTCCGAGCCCGGAGAACGTTCGGAAAATCTCCGAGATCGCGGGCGCGAGAGTCGATACCGGCTTTCTCGGCTCCTGCACGAACGGCCGCTTCGAGGATCTCGCGCACGCCGCCTCTATGCTCAAGGGGCGCCGAATCAAGGAAGGCGTCTCTCTCAGGGTCGTACCGGCGACGCAGGAAGTGTACGAGCGGATGGTCAAGGAAGGGCTTCTCAAGATCTTCGTCGAGGCGGGCGCTCTCGTTTCGAACGCGGGCTGCAGCGGCTGCGCGTCGGGACAGATCGGGATGGTCGGCAAGGGCGAGGTGCAGCTGTCGACCTCGAACCGGAACTTCGCCGGGAAGCAGGGCAAGGGGGAGACCTACCTCGTGAGCCCGGCCGTGCTCGCCGCTTCGATGATCGAGGGAAAGATCGTCGATCCGCGCACGTGGAAGGGTGAGCTGTTGAAATTCAGGCCGGACGAGGATTCGAAGCACCGGGCCGATCTCTCGATGATCTCGTGGCGAATCGGACCCGACAAGCCGCTTCCTCCCGGGAAGCCGAAGGCGAAGAAAGCGGCGGCGAAGGCGCGCGAGTTCCCGAAGATCATTATCGGCCGCGCGCGGCTCGTAAATACACCGCAAGGCCGTCTCATGGACAACATCGACACGGACATGATCTTTCACAACAAGTATCTCGCGATCACGGAGCTCGAGAAGATGGGATCGCACACCTTCGAGACGCTCGCCGGCTACGAGAAGTTCGCCTCGACCGTGAAGCCCGGCGACGTCGTCATCGCGGGGGGCAACTTCGGCTGCGGCTCCTCGCGCCAGCAGGCTGTTGATTGCTTCATGGCGCTCGGCGTCTCAATCATCGTGACCGGGTCGACGGGGGCGATCTACAAGCGCAACATCATCAACTCGGGCTTCCCGTTCCTCGAGGTGCCCAATCTCGCGGAGGCCGGCATCCAGGAGGGGGAGGTGCTCGAGATCGATTTCGAAAATGGAACGATCAAGCGCGCGAACGGCGCGGCCATCAAGGCGCTCGCCCCGACGAGCGTGCAGCTCGACATCTGCCGCGCGGGAGACCTCTTCGCCTACTCAGGAGAGTGATTCGGTATGGGCAATACAATGATCCAAAAGATCCTCGCGAAGGCTTCCGGAAAGAAGGAGGTCTCGGTCGGCGAGATCGTCTTTGCGAAGCCGCACATGATTCTCTCGCACGATAACTCCGCCGCCATTCTCAAGACCTTCGAGAAGATGGGCGGGAAGAAGGTCTGGGACCCGGAGCGCGTCTTCATCGCGCTCGATCACGAGGTTCCGCCTCCTGACTCGAAAAAGGCCGACAATCACAAGGCGATCCGCAAGTTCGTCGCCGACAAGGGGATACAGAGCTTCTACGACTGCGGCGTCGGTATCTGCCACCAGGTGCTGCCCGAATATGGCCACGTGATTCCAGGCGTCGTGATATTCGGGTCGGACTCGCACACGACGACGCACGGGGCGCTCGCCGCGGCGGGAATCGCGATCGGCCGCACGGAGACGGCGAGCGTGTGGGCTCTCGGCGAGACGTGGCTGCGCGTGCCGGAGTCGATCAAGATCGTCCTCGAGGGAAAGCTCCGGAAGAACGTCGAGGCGAAGGACATCATCCTCTACATCATCGGCCAGCTCACCGCCGAGGGCGCAAACTACATGTCGATCGAGTTCCACGGCCCCGCGATGCAGGAGATCGGGATCGGCGGCCGCATGACGCTCTGCAATATGTCCGCCGAGGCGGGCTGCAAGTGTGCGATGGTGCCCTTCGACAAGCACACCGAGGCGTACCTCAAAGAGGTCGGCGCACCGAAGTACACGGTGCTCGATCCCGATAGAGACGCCGTATACGAGAAGGTCTACACGTACGACGTGTCAAAGATCCCGCCCATGGTCGCCAAGCCGCACAACGTCGACAACGTCGCGCCCGTGAGCGAGGTGGGCGATCTCAAGATCGACGTGGCGCTGCTGGGCACCTGCACGAACGGGCGAATCGAGGACCTCGAGACGGCCGCGCGCATTCTCGACGGGAAGAAGATCGCAAAGGGTGTGCGGCTCCTCGTGTACCCCGCCTCGCGCCGGGTGCTCGACCAGGCGTACGCGAACGGAACGGCGCTGACGCTGCTTCGCGCCGGCGCTCAGATCGGGATACCGGCATGCGGGCCGTGCCTCGGCGCGTACGGCGGCGTGCTCGCGACCGGCGAGCGCGCGATCTCGACCGCGAACAGGAACTTCAAGGGGAGAATGGGTACGAAGGAAGGCACCGAAATCTATCTCGCGAGCCCGGCGACGGTGGCGGCATCCGCGCTTGCCGGGAAGATCGTGTCCCCCGACTGAGATACTGGAGGAGACCATGGAGCTCGAAGGAAGAGTCTGGATACTCGACGACGACGATATCAACACCGACGTGATTTACCCTGGCAAGTACACCTACGAAATGCTCTCGAACGAGGACATGGCGAAGCATGCTCTCGAGGATTACGATCCCAACTTCGCGAAGACGGCTGAGAAGGGTGACATGATCGTCGCGGGGCGGAATTTCGGCTGCGGCTCCTCGCGCGAGCAGGCGGTCTCGACGATCCAGTTCGCGGGGGTCGTTGCCGTCATCGCGGCGTCATTCTCGCGCCTCTACTACCGCAACGCCATCAATCAGGCGCTCTACTGCATCGAGTGTCCCGAGGCTTCCGAGTACGCGCGCACAAACAAGGCGACGCTGCATCACAAGAGCGTGAAGCTCGACCCCGAGAAGGGAAAGCTCTGGATCGGCGGGAAGGAATTCTCCTTCAAGCCGCTCGCCGGCCAGGCGTCCGAGATATTCAAGGCCGGCGGGCTCGCCGAGTACACGAAGAAGAAGCTCGCGAGCGCGTAAGGAATTCATCGCGCAGCAAATACAGGCTCCACCCCGCCGGGCGCGCGTCCAATCTTCCAATCAATGACATTGGCGTACGCGACAGGCTACCCCGCCGCGTCGAGGACTCGGTCTTCTCGGTTCCTTGCGGAGACACTTGTTTGACTGGTCTTGGGGGATTCTGGTAGACTTCGCACATCGGTGGGGTTTTTGGTCAGTCTCCATAGGATGGCTATGATCGGGAAAACAATTTCTCACTACAAGATTCTCTCGAAGCTCGGCGAGGGAGGGATGGGTGTGGTCTACAAGGCCGAGGACCTTACCCTCGGCCGCACCGTTGCCCTCAAGTTCTTGCCGCCTGATTCGGTAGCCACCGAAGACGATCGTACCCGCCTGGTGCACGAGGCGCGAGCCGCTGCAGCGCTCCTTCATCCGAACATCTGTCCGGTCTATGAGATTGCGGAAGCTGAAGGGCGAATGTTCATCTCCATGGCCTACATTGAAGGGCGGAGCCTCAAGGAACGCCTCGCTGATGGGCCTCTGCCGCTGGAAGAGGCGCTCGCGATAGCCCGCCATGTGGGAGAGGGTCTCGCCTCCGCTCACGCGAAGGGGATCATTCACCGGGACATCAAGCCGGGGAACGTGATGCTTCTTCCTGATGGGCGGCCGATCTTGATGGACTTTGGTCTCGCGAAGGTTGCGGGGACGACGAAGCTGACGAGGACGGGGACGACGATGGGGACGGTGGCGTACATGTCGCCGGAGCAGGTGCATGGGAAGGAGGCGGATCATCGCTCCGATATCTGGGCGCTCGGAGTCGTGCTGTACGAGATGGTGTCGGGGAAGGTGCCGTTCGGCGGAGAGTACGAGGCGGCACTGCTGTACTCGATTTTGAATGAGGATCCGGAGCCGCTTGCCGGTGAAGGCAAAGATATTCCCGAAGGTCTTGATGGGATCATCGCGAAGGCGCTTGCGAAGGATCCGGCGAAGAGGTACCAGAGGGCGGAAGAGTTAGTTGCCGATGTGCAGGTGCTCGCGCAGGACAACGCAGCGCTGCCGGCGGGGAAGGCGAGGCCTGCGAGGGGACTGCGGCGTCTCTGGAGATCCTGGCGGCCCTGGCAGCGGGCGGCGGCCGTTGGGGCGCTTGCAGTAATCATCGCTGGTTTGATATGGGTCGGTCTGAAGTTCTGGCCCGGCCGCTCCGAGCTCATCGATTCGATCGGCTTCATTCCTCTGCAGAACCTATCCGGCGATGCCAACGGAGATCTGTGGGCGGATGGAGTGACGGAGCGGCTCAGTGCCTCCATGGGGACGGTCGTAGCTCTCAAGAAGATCGTTTCGGACCAGACAATGAAGCAGTTCAAGGATAGCAAGGAGCCGGCGAGCGTGATCGGGCGCAAGGTTGGTGCGAAGGCGCTGGTAGGTGGGTCGCTGATGTTCGTTGGTGACCAGGTCCAGATCACGATCATGCTCTATGAGGCATCGAGAGACAGGCAGATCTGGTCGAACACCTTCAGTGGTGCGGCATCGGATATAATGGTTCTCCAAAGTCAAATCGTCCGCGCCATAGCTGAGAAGCTCAAGGCCGAGCTGACGCCGCAGAGCGAGGCGCAGCTTGCAGCGGCGAAGCCCGTGAATCCCGAGGTTTACAGCGCATACCTCAAGGGGGTGCGCCACAACAACAACTGGGAACGTGAGCAAGCGTTGGAGCAGTTCCGCCGCGCCCTCCGGATCGACCCTAAGTTTGCACCCGCCTACGCAGGGATGGCCATCGCCTATGTGAACCTGGCGCTCGGTTACGATATGCACCCGGATCAGGCCGCGCCACTCGCCCGGGCTGCAGCGGTGCAGGCGGGGCAGTTGGATGAGAACTCCGCGGATTCACATCTCGCGATGGCGTGGGTCAAGCTAAATTTGGACTGGGACTGGGCGGGTGCGGAATCAGAGTTCAGGCAGGCGCTCAAGATCAGTCCCAATGATGGGTTCATCCTCGGGCGCTATTCCTTTTATCTCGTAATGGTGGGCAGGACTGAAGAGTCCATTCCAATAGCGCGACGCATACATGAGCAAGGTTGGGGAGACTTGGTGTGGATCTATTTCTATGCCCGGCGCTATGACGACGTGATCTCGCTGGTAATGAAGGATCGCGCGAGTGGTTCGCCACCTCTGGCGGATTCGTGGCTCCTGTCGAGCTATGTCTTGAAGGGAAGGTACAAGGAGGCCTTGGAGCTGTGTAAGGTCTTTGAATCGCTACCCGGTTATCGCGACAACCAATGGGACCTCGGTTTCGTGGGCTGGGCCTATGCGGCTTCAGGGAAGCGAGACAAGGCGCTCGAAGTATTGGTTAGGCTCCGCGAGCTCGAGAAGGAGCTTGAGATGAGAGGAAAATATGTCGATCCGTACGGCTTCGCGATGATCTTTGCGGGGTTGGGGGACAAGGATCAGGTCTTCGCTGAGCTTCGAAAAAGTATTGAGATTCGTCAACCCGCCTGTATCCAAATACCCATCGAGCCGTCCTTCAACAGTTTGCGCTCCGACCCGCGCTACCAAGAGCTGCTTCAACTCATCCATTATCCCGGAAGCAAGTCTTGATCGTGCGGCGAGCAACTGCTTCCACCAAATCAGCCGCCAACTCGTAAACTTCCGGGCCTGTCGCTCCGCCTAGAACTGCATCTCCGCGCCCAGCCGCACGGACATCGGGGGCTGCCAAGAAGTGGGCTGACCGTAATGCGGATTCGGATTGGTCTGGTTGCCTTCGGCATCGATGCCGAAGTAATGCATTTGGTCGTAAATGACCGGCCGCCGCTGGCTGGCGATGTGCAGGAAATCAACGGTCAGTTTGGGCCGCCACCGCCCCGTCGCGGCAAATGCCGGCTGATAGGTGACTCGCAGGCTCAGGTCCCAAATCGAAGGCGTTCGTCCAGCCTCTCCTCTCGGCTGCAGGAGAATCATCTCCCAATCCGGCCGGATTGGGTTAGGGTTGCGTCCCCACTCGTTCAGCGGTGTTCCGCTCTCCAGGAATCCGAAAGCGCCGAACGTAAGTCCCCCCGCCAGGCGATAGCTCCCGGACAGCTTGAATACGTGCGTCCTGTCGTTCGGAAGTAGGCCGTTATTATCCGCCCGCTCCGGGACATCGAACAGCCCGGTCGCATTGACCCACATGTTGCCGTATTCCGAGTCGAATAGGCCTTCGTAGTTGCCGTACGTTTTAGAGAGAACGTAAGAAGCAAGAAAGAACAAGTGTTCGCCCATTGTTTGCTGGTAGCTCAGCTCAAGAGCGCTATAGTCACGCCTCATATGGGGAAAGGCGGTCAGCAACCCGCTTCCGGGGTTACCCAAGATGCATCCGTCATCCCTGCAACAGTCTTCTACGCCCTGCCGCAATGTGCGGTAGACGCCGCGGGCACCGAGCTTTGCATTCCAGCCGATCTGCCGCTCATAGCCGAGTGTGAACTCGTCGAAGTACTGGCCTTCTAATTCGGGATTCGCCGGCTGGATCTTCCCAGTGCCTGTAACGGTCGTGTCCCCACCGGCGGGATCGATAAGAGGATTGTGATCCCAATGGACATCATAGCTTCTGTTGCCGGCGTTGAAATACCAGAAGGCCCCGGATGTCGCCAGCTCCTGATAAAACCGTCCGAATGAGCCGAAGAACTTCTGCTCTCCGGAGCGCCCCGGCTGAAAGATGAAGCCGATACGGGGCTGCCATTGATCGAGGATTTTCTGCGCAACCTTTCCTTCCGACGACATGATAAACTGCCCGTCCCAGCGAACTCCCGCATTAAGCCGCATATTATCGGTCAATCGCCAGGAATCCTGTACAAAGGCGGACGGAATCCGGTTCCCCACCTTGCCGTTGAACATCCAGTAGGCTCCGTCGTAGCTGGTATCCGAGTTCTGCCAGATACCCCACATGGTTATGTCGAAATCAAGAACTGCATCCTTGTATTCCATGCCTGTTTTGATCTCATGGTCTCCCTTCGACCAGGTTAGTTTCACTCGCGGCATAATCACCGTGCTCTGAACATACTCGACCGTGTTGCCTCCGCCGGCCTGGACGCCGTTCAAGTAAGTGAAGAGAGGGACTGTCCGCCCGCGCTCCGACTCGGAGTAGTAATCATCCTCGCGAGAGCTTCTCGACAGAGAAGACTCGATGAGGACGTTCTCGCGGATCAGATGACGGCCATCCAGCATGAAGTTGAGGCCTCCGCTATTGATTCTTATGAGAAAGGGATCGAGAGCTTCAGGGGGTTGTGACGCGGTTACGACCGACCTGCTCCGGGATGGATCGCCGATGGCAGTAAAAGTGACGGTGTTGCGCTCATTGGCCTTCCAGGTGAGCTTGCCCGCAAAGCTGTGGGTCTTCGTCCAGTCCTCGAACGGCCCCCATCCGATTATCTCGACGTCTTCCTGCCGGAATGTGGGATTGTAGGCAGCGTAGTACCAAAGGCGATCCGTGAGGATTGGTCCGCCGAGGCCGAATCCAATGTCGTAGATCGAGAAGTCTCCTCTTTCCTTCGCATCGGGCATACTTCGAGGCGTGCCCATGAACATGTTGTTCGTGAAGAAGCCAAAGACCTGCCCCTTCAGTCTGTTGCTGCCCGAGTACGTCAACGCATTGACTACGCCGCCGAGCGAGCTGCGGTATTCCGCTTCGTAGCCGCCTATTTTGATCTGGACTTCCTCAATGAAGTTATAAGGAAGGCTGGCCCCGCCCCAGCTTCGGTACGAATCGGTCACGTCAATGCCGTCGACAAAATATCGATTCTCGAATCCT
>Ga0315289_10001610_pt1 | contig 35146 bp, 30 predicted proteins | sample YL17G11_40_MG_FD_203452 | JGI IMG/M metagenome (GOLD analysis project Ga0315289, IMG submission 203452) | Sediment microbial communities from Yellowstone Lake, YNP, Wyoming, USA - YL17G11_40 | ecosystem: Environmental > Aquatic > Freshwater > Lake > Sediment | place: USA: Wyoming | collected...
TGCCCAATTCCCATGCGCGCTGGATGAAGGGCCGGCTTTCCTCCTCCGGCAGCACCCAATCGCGCCACTTCTTGGAGCCATACGACATGGTGCCCAAACAGATTCGCGAGACCCTGAGGCCCGACCGGCCCAAGTTGACGTAGTCCATATGATACCTCCTAAATGTTGATTTCCATGATTATTGCCACAAGCATGCCTATCAGCTTTTTCACAATAACCACTCCTTTGGACCCGAGTCTCCTATTTCGTTCCAGCAGCTATTTACTCTTTCCATCTCCTGTTGTCAATAGCTCTTCAGTGGCTTGGCAAGGGAAGATTCTCATCCCTCTCTGAGTTCTATATCCTCCCCCCTCTAATCCCAACCCAGCCAGTTCAACCAGAGGTTCCGCCGCCCTCTTCGCTCCTCCCGCTCAGTCGAGACGCGCAGCGCCTTTCCATCGGTTACCAGGATGATGGCCCCGTCGCGCGAGGTCTGGAGTACCCTGGCCCCAGCCTTTTCGTACCGTCTCACGGTCTCCGGGGAGGGATGGCCGAAGGGGTTGAAGGGGCCGGCGCTGGCGATGGCCAGGGCAGGGTGGACGGCCCGGATGAAGGGAGGGGTGCTGGAACTCCTTCCTCCGTGATGGGGGATCTTGATGACCTGGCAAGCGAAGTGGGGCCTCTGCCGCAGGATCCGCGCCTCTGCCTCTGCCTCGATATCCCCGGCGAAGAGGAGGCTGATTTCTCCGAAGCGGATTCTCAGCACCAAGGAGTTGTTGTTCTCGTCGGAGAAGGCACCCCGGCGAGAGCCCCGCAGGTAGGGAGGGGAGGGGTGAAGGATTCTATACTCCAGGGGAGGCTCTTTCAGGACCTCCCCTGCACCCAGGGGATGGAGGCGGATGCCCTTTTGCTGCAAGAGGGAGCGGAATTCAAGGCTTAGGGGAGAGCCCTCAAGCCCTTTGCCCTGCCAGGCCTCTCCTACCGGAAAGCCGTTCAGAACGGAGAAGAGGCCCTTCAGATGATCGGGATGGGGGTGGGAAGAGATGAGGCGATCGAGTCTGCCCACCCACCGGTGAAGCAGATAGGGCCTCACCACCTGCTCTCCCACATCAAAGTCTCCCTGCCGGCTGCCTCCCCCGTCGATCAGGACCGCCTTTCCGGAAGGTAGCTCTAAGAGTGCGCTATCCCCCTGTCCCACATCCAAAAAGGTGACCCGCAGATCAGTTCGGTGGTGCAGACGATAGAGCTTGACACCGATGAGGGAGAGGAGCAGGCAGAGGCATATGATGGCGCTGATCTTCGCCCAGCGGCCCTTGGCCCATTGACAGGCCGAGATCAAGAACCCGTAGTAAAGGACGATCATGGCCATCGAAGGGCCATAGATCAGGAGAGAGGCGCCGGGCAACAGGGAGAAGAAGTGGGCCAACCGGGCCATGAGGGCGATGAGGATCTGGAGAAGTTGGGCCAGCCAGTGGAGGCCGGAGAAGAGGAAGAGGGAGAGGAAGGCGAAGATCAGGCCCAGGGCGGTAATGAGGCCACTCAAGGGCACAATGGGGAGGTTGGCCAGGATCCCGATGAGGGAGGCGCGGTGGAAGTGGTGGGCTAAGAGAGGGAGCGTGGCCAGAGTTGCGGCCAGAGAGATCATCAGGGAGTTCAGCAGCCATCGGCCGGGACGAGGGAGGAAGGGAGGCGGAAGGACCTGCATCAGGAATAGGATCCCGAAGGTGGCCCCGAAGGTCAACTGAAATCCTGCCTCCAAGAGATGAGAGGGGTTCCAGAGCAGGATGAGAAAGGCAGAGAGGGTCAAGGTGTTCAGAAGATCCGCTTCCCGCTCCAAGAGCAAGGCGCCGAGGAAAAGGCTGGTCATGATGGCGGCCCGAACCACCGAGGGGCTTCCTCCGGCAAGGAAGGCGTAGAGTATGACCCAGAGGATGGTCAGGACCGCCCGCAGCCGCAGGGGGAAGCGGAGGAGGCGCAGGAGAAAGTAGAGGACGCCGGCCACCAGGGTGATGTTGAGGCCAGAGATGGCGAGGATGTGATAGGTGCCGGAGCGGACGAAGGCCTCCTGCAGATCATGATCCAGGAGAGACCGATCCCCCAGGGTGATCGCTTGCAGGAGGCCATGGTAAGGAGGCGCAATGGTCCTCTGCATCTGCTGCAGCATCCTTTGCCGTAGGTCGTAAAGCCACCCCAAGAGGGCTGGTTTCCCGAATCTTCCGAGGCGGAGGAGGCCACCTTCTGACTTGCCTCGCCCCTCCAGGTAGATGCCCTCCGATTGCAGGTACCGGGAGAGACAGAAACCGCCTGGATTGAGATAGCCGCGAGGCCTGCGCAACTGGACGGGCAGGCGAATTCGCTCCCCATAGCGGAACCGATCCTCCGGCTCCGGCAAGAAGATCCTGGCCCGGCCCTGGGTGGCCCGGGCATTCTTCTCGCCGAATAGGATGATCTGATCCAGGACCAGTCGGACCCTGTCGTCCCCTTCTGGTGTCGGGGAGAGGGCTTCCGGGGGAGTGCAGATGGTGCCTTCCAAGAGAATGGGACCCTCGAGAAAATCCGGAGGAAGATTGGCCAGATGTAGCGGTGAAGGGGGATGGACATGGAGGTTATAAAGGATGATGCCCAGGGCAAAGAAGGCGGACAGGATGAGGCCGAGAAGCTTTTTGGGGCCCAGGTATCCCCAGGCGATAAAGCCCAAAAGGAGCAGGAAGAGGAGGAGGAGAAAAAGGAGGGAGGAGGTCCGGTCGGGCATCTGGATCTGGGCTGCGAAGGCAATCCCCAGGGCGTAAGCACAGGTGATTCCGATTATGGGTCTCTTCACCTACATCCTCCTGAAAGGTAGCCCAGGTGAAATCTAACAGTCCGGAGGATCCAGATCAACAAAATTATGGGATGATTCTCGGGCTCTTGCCACGCTATGAATTTTCTGGGTTTACAGGCAGGGGAGATTGATCTATCATGAACCCTTAGACTGAATTCCAGGCTGGGAGGAGGAAGGGCCGCTTGAAGATCCTTGACCGTTACATCCTCAGAGAGATGACCTCCACCTTCTTGGTGGGGATCGGATCCTTTACTATCGCCCTGCTTCTGGACAAGATCATTCGACTTATCGAGATGATTGTCAACAAGGGGGTAGGACTCTGGGTCGTCTTTCGCCTCCTCCTCTTCATGCTTCCCTCTTTCCTGGTCCTCACCATTCCCATGGCAACCCTGTTGGCCACCCTGACCACCTTTGGGCGAATGGCTTCGGACCGGGAGGTGGTGGCCATGAAGACGAGTGGAATTAGCCTCTATCGGCTTCTCTGCGCCCCCCTCCTTTTCGCTACCGTGGTCTTCATCTTGAATCTTTTTTCCGCAGTGTACCTCCTCCCCTGGGGGAATCATGGTTTCAAGAGCCTCCTGTTCCAACTCGCCCGCTCCCAGGTGATCGTTGGCCTGCGGGAAGGGGTCTTTAACAGTGACCTCGAGGATCTGACGATCTATGTCCGTAACCTGGAGCAGGAGGGTCGGGTCCTGGAGGGCATCCTCTTGTCCGATGCGAGGGAAAAGGATAGTCTCAAGGTGATCATCGCCCGGAGGGGCGAGTTGATCCATGATCCTGAAGGAATGAAGACCACGCTCCGCCTCTCGGATGGTTCCATTCACTCCACCTTTCCCAAGGATCCAGCACTCTATCGAGAGCTCTCTTTTAGCCAATATGAAATGGAGATGGACTTCGGCGGCTTCGCTGGCAATCCGCTGGAGCGGAAGAAGCTCGACCGGGAGATGACCTTTTCCGAACTCCTGGCCAAGCTCCGAGATCCGGAGACCGCGAAGCTCCATCCTCACTATATCACCGAGTTTCACAAGAAGTTTTCCATCCCCTTCTCCGTTTTCGTATTCGTCCTCATCGGGACGCCCCTGGGGATTCGGGTGAAGCGCTCCGGGAAGTTCTCCGGATTTTCCCTCAGCATCGCCTTGGCCCTCATCTATTACCTGCTCTTTGTCCTGGGAGAGACTTTAGGCGGCAAATCAAGGATCTCTCCCATCCTGGGGGTTTGGGCCCCCAATCTCTTGCTGGGAGGGTTGGGGGCCTCCCTTCTCGTTCTGGAGGCGAAAGAGAAATGGCCGGAATGGTCCTCCTGGTTTCGCAGATGAGGTCGGCTTGAGATGAAATTGGTGGATCGGTACATTGGCCAGGCCTTCCTCAGGGTTTTCGCCTTGGCGATCGCCGTCTTTGTCTTCCTCTATGTGATCATTGACCTCTTCGATAACACCTCCCGTTTCATCGACGCGGGGGCGACGGTGAAGGTGGTCTTCCAGTATTACCTCTGTCGGATCCCTTACATTGCCCTCCAGGTTCTTCCGGTCGCCGTCCTCTTTGCCAGCCTGCTCAGCCTGGGGAACCTGAGCCGCTTCAATGAACTGGTGGCCTTCAAGATGGGAGGGCTCAATCCCTATCGCCTGGGGGCCTCAATCTTCATCTTCTCCGCCCTTTTCGTCTTGATCGCCTCACTGGCCAGCGAATACCTGATCCCCTTCACCAACCGGAAGGCCTTGGAAATCAAGCGGACGGAGATCCAACGCCTTCCTCCCTTCAGCCTGACCGAGGAGAATGACATTTGGTACCGGGTCAAGGGCAACCGCATCCTCTATATCTCGCTGGTGGATGTGGGAGACCAGAAGCTCCACAACCTGGCCCTCTTCGAGTTCGACCGGTCGAACGACCTGGCCAGGAGATGGGATGCCCGGGAGGCCAAATGGACCGGCTCCCGCTGGATCTTGCGAAATGGATACCTCCGCACTTTCCAGGATGGATTGCTCTCCGGGGTTCAGGAGTTTGCGGAAATGGAGGCCTACATCTCGGCCAGCCCCCTCGATTTTTCCCGGGTGGAGAGGGAGCCAGAGGAGATGAATTTCCGTGAGCTGAAGGCCTACATCAAGAAGCTCTCCGCCAGTGGGGTGAAGACCCAGGCTTACCGGGTAGACCTGCAGACCAAGCTGAGCATTGTCTTCACCAGCCTGGTGATGTCGCTGTTTGGGGCCTCCTTTGCCCTGCGTTCAAGGGGGAGAAGCCTGCTGGTCGGGGCAGGGGTGAGCCTCCTGGTGGGGTTGGGGTACTGGATCGTGCTGGCCTTGGGGATCTCCTTGGGACATACGGGGAAACTGCCGCCCCTCCTGGCGGCCTGGGGAGGGAATCTCCTTTTTGGGGCCGCAGGCCTCTTCCTTCTTTCACGGGTGAGGGACTGACCAGGACCTGCACTGCGCCCCGTCTGGTGGGTGGGCACCTCACTTTGGACTCAATTGGGGGAATAAGAGAAAATGATGCTGAATTGGGACCTATGGGTGTTGATTGGTCTTGCGGCGCAGGTCTTGTTTTCGATGCGCTTTGTCGTGCAGTGGATCGCCTCGGAGCGGAAGAGACAGAGCGTCATCCCGATTAGCTTTTGGTACTTCAGCATCGCGGGAAGCCTGGTGCTCCTTCTCTACGCCATCCATCGCAACGACCCAGTCTTCACCCTCGGGCAGGCCTTCGGGACCTTCGTCTATGTTCGGAACCTGATGCTGATCTACCGGCGACCGGCCTCCTGATCGGGCGAGGCCTTCCTTTCCCTCGGCGGCCGCGAGACATATACTTCTCGATTCACCACGCCCTCTGGCCTGTCGCCCCGCAGGGCCTGGATGACATTTTCCGCGGATCGCAGGCTCATCGCCCGCAGGGCAGGGTAAGTGGCCCCTCCGATATGAGGGGTGAGGACCACATTGGAAAACTGCAGCAAGTCCCCTTCCTTCAAGGGTTCCTTCTCATAGACATCGAGTCCGGCCCCTGCGATCCATCCCTCCTGCAGCGCCCGGATCAGGGCGGCCTGATCGAGGATGACCCCTCTTGAGGCATTGATCAGGAAGGCGGTGGGCTTCATCCGTCTTAATTCCGCCTCGCCGATGAACTTCACCGTGGCAGGGGAGGGGGAGAGGTGGAGGGTGACGAAGTCGGAAGCGGAGAGGAGCTCCTCCAGGCTGACATAGCGGATTCCATATTCGGCGGCGAAGCCGGGGTGTTGCATCTGGTCGTAGGCCAGGATCTTCATGTCGAATCCCCTGGCCCGCTTGGCCACTGCCTTTCCGATCCGGCCCAGCCCGATGATCCCCAGGGTCTTCTGCCAGACATCCTCGGCGATAACCAATTGCCAGCGACCCTCCCGCACGATCCGATCCAGCGCGGGGATCTTCCGTGCCACCGCCATCATCAAGGCAAAGGTCAGGTCTGCCGTGGCATTGACATTTGCCTCCAGGGTGATGGTTACCACGATGCCCTGTTCGGTGGCCGCCGCCAGATCGACATTATCCACCCCCACCCCCAGGCGGGAGATCACCCTCAGCTCCGGGCATGCCTGCAGCACGGATCGGCCCAAGGGCTCCTCCACCCCGGCGATGATCCCCTGCTTGCCGCGGAGGAGCTCGATCAACGCTTCCTCGCTCCAAGAGCCCGCAGGGCGGCGCTGCAGCACATATTCCAGGCCGGATTCCTCCAGGAGGTCGAAGGCCTCCTGGTTAGTGAGTCCGAAGATATGAGAGGTGATGAGAACCTTACCCAAGGCCGGTTGAGCCATCAGGAAATCCTCCCCAGATCGAGATCACCCCTGCCCAGTTCAAACGCCTGCCCACGGAGAGAGGGCTTACCTGTAGGAATCTACTAAAGGCGGATGGCGGAGTCAACAGAATTGCAGAGGGGGAAGACGCGGGTGGGTGTCCCCGGCGTCCTCTTGGAGGTCCTCCAATCCCCTCACCTCTGGCAATGGGGGCAGAAATAGGTGCTCCGCCCTACTATTGGTCGGTTGAGGATCCGGGTCTGGCAACGGGGGCATGCCTCTTCCGCCCGACCATAGACCTGTAAGAGGTGCTGATATGCGCCCTTCCTTCCCTCGGCATCGGCAAAGCTGATGATGCTCGTTCCCCCTTCTTGGATGGCTCTCCTCAGCACCTCACGAGTCGCGCGCTGCAGCTTTTTTAGCTCTGGCCGAGTCAGATCGCAGGCGGGCCTGGAGGGGTCGATGGAGGAACGAAAGAGGATCTCGCTGGCATAGATGTTGCCGATGCCTGCGAAGAGTCGCTGATTCATGAGGACCTGTTTGATCGCTGCCTTCCGCCGCCGAATCCCCTCTTCCAGCCGGGCCAGCGGAAGCCTTCCCTCCAAAGGGTCCCATCCCAGACGGGCCACCTCGGGGATCTGCGTGAGGGGGAGAAGGGGATAGAGCTTGATCCGTCCAAAAGCCCGAGGATCGTCATAATGGAGCTCTGATCCGTCGGCAAAACCGAGAATCAGATGGGTGTGTCTCTGAGGAGGATTCCCCTCGGGATAGAATGAGAGGCGGCCACTCATGCCCAGGTGGATGAGCAGGGAGAAGTCCTCCCCTTGGGCGATGAGGTACTTGCCGCGCCGCAGGCACTCCGTCATCCGCCTTCCCAGAAGCCGTCCCCTTAGCTCTTTCCCGCTTGTCCCCCTCAGGACCTTCTTTCCGCGAACGGTCACCTGGGAGATCCGTCTTCCGAGGATTAGCCGCCGCAGGGCCTGGCGGATCGTCTCCACCTCTGGAAGTTCGGGCATCAGCTCCTCCTCGTCAATTTGTCCATTGATCGATGATAAGATCCGTGATAAGAGAGTACGGGCAAACAGGAAAGGCATTCCGTTTGGACCCTCTCAGGGATAGGGACCTGACGTTACTGCACTTGCTCTTACCACAGATGCCCTCTCTCTGTCAAAAGCCGGGCTGGTTTGCCTTTACATGCTGACAGGATTGTGATAATTCTAAGTTGTTGTCCTAATGCACATACCAGAGATCTGGGAGGTAGGGATGAGGAAATTCGAGATATCCAAGATCAGGAATATCGGGATCGTTGGCCATGGGGGTGAGGGGAAGACCTCGCTCGTCGAGGCCGTGCTCTTCAGTGCGGGTGCCATCAATCGCCTGGGAAGGGTGGAAGAGGGGACCACCACCACCGATTTCGATGAGGATGAGATCGCTCGCAAGAACAGCATCAGCTCTGCCCTGGCCTTTTGCGAGTGGAAGGGGCACGAGATCAATATCATTGATACCCCAGGCTTCTCCAATTTCCTGGCCGACACCAAGATCTGCCTGCGGGTGGCCGATGCCGCCCTGGTCGTGGTGAGCGCCGTATCCGGGGTGAGGGTCCAGACGGAGAAGGTCTGGCAATTCGCCAACGGATACGACCTCCCTCGGCTCCTCTTCATTAACAAGATGGATCGGGACTTGGCGGACTTCTTCCGGACCTTGGAAGAGATTCGCGGGGGCCTGTGTCCGGTTGCCTGTCCGGCCCAGATCCCGATCGGATCTGAGGCGTCCTTTCAGGGGGTGGTGGATCTCCTCTCCCGGAAGGCCCTGATTTTCAAAGAGGGCCTGGAAGGGAAATATGAGGTGAAGGAGATTCCGGCGGAACTGAAGGGAAAGGCGGAGGAGTGGAGAGGGAAGCTCCTGGAGGCGGTGGCGGAGAGCGACGACCAGCTCCTGGAGAAGTACCTGGAGGCAGGGGACCTGAGCCCGGAGGAGGTAGAACAAGGTCTCCGGCATGCGGTTTTCTCCCAAAAGCTGGTGCCGGTGCTCTGTGGTTCCGCAACCAAGAATATTGGGGTTACACCCCTCCTGGATCTGATCCTTTCCTGCTGTCCCTCTCCGCTGGATCGTCCGGAGGTCGCGGGGGAGAATCCCAAGACCAAGGAGCAAGAGACGAGGAAGGCGTCTGAGGAAGGGCCCCTGGTGGCCCTGGTCTTCAAGACCTTGGCCGATCCCTATGCGGGCAAGATGACGCTCTTCCGGGTCTATTCCGGGCAACTCAACTCCGATTCGAGCGTCTACAATGCCACGCGGGGAGCCAAGGAAAGGGTTGGGCAGGTGGTTCAGCTACGGGGGAAGACCCAGCTGCCCGTCTCCTCCCTCGGCCCGGGAGAGATGGGGGCAATGGTAAAGTTGAAGGAGACCAACACCGGAGATATCCTCTGCGATGAGAAGACCCCCTTCCTTATCCCGCCGGTCGCGATTCCCAGTCCGGTCATCTCCTTTGCCATCGAGCCCAAGTCGAAGGGGGATGAGGAGAAGCTCTCTTCCAGCTTGACGCGGCTCATGGAAGAGGATCCCTCGCTCCGGTTTAGCCGGGACCCCCAGACGAAGGAGGCCCTGATCTCTGGCATGGGCGAGATGCACCTGGATGTCGCCGTGGCTCGACTGCGGCGTAAATTTGGGGTGGAGGTGACTGTAAAGACCCCGCGGGTGCCATACAAAGAGACGGTTCACTCCGGCGCGGAGTCGCAGGGGAAATATAAGAAACAGACCGGAGGCCGCGGCCAGTACGGAGACTGCTGGTTGAAGGTGGAGCCGCTGCCCCGGGGTGGTGGCTATGAGTTCGTCAACCAGATCGTGGGAGGGGTCATCCCCAGGCAGTACATCCCCGCGGTGGAGAAGGGGGTGGTCGAGGCCATGGAAGAAGGGGCCTTGGCAGGCTATCGCGTCGTGGATCTGAAGGTCACCCTCTTCGATGGGTCCTACCATACAGTGGATTCCTCGGAGATCGCCTTCAAGATCGCGGGCTCCATGGGCTTTAAGAAGGCCGTCCTGATGGCCTCCCCCGTGCTCCTGGAGCCGATCATGAATGTGGAGATCAGCGTTCCGGATGAGTGCATGGGCGATATCATTGGCGATCTCAATAGCAAGCGGGGGCGGGTGCAGGGGGTGGAGGGCAAGAGCAAGAGCCAGGTCATTCGAGCGAAGGTCCCCCTGGCGGAGATGCTCAAGTATGCCTCCGAGCTGAAATCGATGACCGGGGATCGAGGGGACTACAGCATGGTTTTCTCACATTATGAGGAGGTCCCCGCCCACATTCAGGAAAAGATCGTAGAGCAGTCCAAGAAGGAAAAGGAAGAGGGTGAATAAGTGGCCAGGGAGGAATGGGGCGGCAGATCTTCCCCCCAATCGTCCCGGTCCAGGGGCTCGGCCTCGCCTCCGAGATCAATCTCCAAGCGAAGGGCGATCTGCAACGGGCCTGGCAAGGAAGGGTTGATTATCCAATAAATTCCCTTGCGTGAAGCCGGGAGGTGTGTTAATTTAAAAATCGTTGCGAAAGAGTGGGCCATGCCCACTCTTTCCTTTTCAGATGAAGAGCGAAGAGATCATGCCTCACCCGGGACAAGAGGTTGTTTCCCAAATCAAGAAGGTTCTGATCCCGACCCTGAATTTCTTTGGGGTGGAGTTGGTGGAGGTGGAGTATCGTCTGGAGAACAGAGGTTGGGTCCTGCGGCTCTACATCGACAAGGAAGGAGGCGTGTCCCTGGAGGATTGCCGAAGGGTGAGCGAGCAGGTCGGGGACCTTCTGGATGTGGAGGACCTCATCGATCGCGAATATCGCCTGGAGGTTTCTTCCCCGGGATTGGATCGACCGTTGGTTCAGGAGCGCGACTTCGTGCGGTTTGCCGGAAAGAGGGCCAGGATTGTAACCCACGACCCGATTTCCCGCCAGAGGAACTTTCAAGGGAGGATCCTGGGGGTGGTGGAGCACAAGGTGCTCATTGAGGAGAATACGGGAGATAAGGTAGAAATACCGTATGCGGACATTGCCAAAGCGCGCCTCATTCCAGAGTTTCCAGGAAAAGGAAGGGCAGAGAATTCATGCGGCAGGAATTGATTCAGGCGATTGACCAGGTGGGCAGAGAAAAGGGCATCGACCGCTCGATCCTTATCGAGGCAGTAGGGGCGGCCATCCTCTCGGCTTCCCGTAAAACCCTTGGTTCATCCATGGATCTCAGGGTCCGCTTCGATGATCCCTCAGGGAGATTTCGCCTCTACTCGGTGAGGAGGGTGGTGGAGGATTCGGTGAATCCGAAGCTGGAGATTTCCTTGGAGGAGGCCCTTCAGATCGATCCCGAGGCGGTGATTGGGGGACAGGTGGAAATGGAGGTGGAGCCCCTGGCCTTTGGCCGGATCGCGGCCCAGACCGCCAAACAGGTGATCATTCAGCGAGTGAGGGAAGCCGAGCGCGTTGGCCTCTATCGCAGCTTCAAGGCCAGGGAGGGAGAACTTGTCAACGGGCTGGTGCAACGGCTCACCAAAGGAAACATCATTGTAGATCTGGGAAAGACGGAGGGGGTGTTGCCCCCGAGGGAACAGTTGCCCAATGAGGAATATCGCCCGCGGGATCGTATCCGGTCCTACATTGTGGAGGTGAGAAAGACCAGCAAGGGATCGCAGATCATCCTCTCTCGCACTCATCCCGGGTTTATCATCAAGCTCTTTGAGATGGAGGTGCCGGAGATCAACGAAGGGATTGTGACGATCAGGGCGGCGGCGAGGGAACCTGGGGAGAGGGCAAAGATCGCCGTAGCCTCCAAGGACAGCAATGTGGATCCAGTGGGGGCTTGTGTCGGATTTCGGGGGGTGAGAGTGCAGGCGATCGTGAAGGAGCTGCAAGGGGAGAAGATTGACATCATCCCCTGGAAGGAAAACCCGGCCGATTTCATCAAGCACGCCCTGGGGCCTGCTGAAGTAACCCAGGTCACCGTTGACGAAAAGGCACACACCCTGAATGTGGTGGTGCCGGACGATCAGCTCTCTCTGTCCATTGGAAAGAAAGGTCGCAATGCCCGTCTTGCCTCCAAACTGGTCGGATGGAAGGTGGATATCAAGAGTCACTCGGAGATCGTCAAGGAGGCCGAAAGGCAGAAGGAACAGGAGCGGAGGCAGTTGAGTTCTCTCCTGTCCTTGCCGGGGGTGGGGGAGAAGATGGCGGAGAGGCTTGCCGCTGCGGGGTTCCGGTCTTTAGGGAAGATCGCTCATGCCTCGGCGGACCTGCTGCAAGAGGTGAAAGGGGTAGGGGAGAAGACCGCCCAGAAGATGATTGTTGCCGCTCAGGAGTTGTTGACCTCTGGAGAAGTGAGAGAAGAGGGCGAAGGAAAAATCGTGGAAGCCGGGAGGTGATTTCGTGCCTAAGGTTCGCGTCTATGAATTAGCGAGGGAATTTGATCTGCCGAATAAGGAGATCCTGGATAAGCTGACTCAGGCGGGTATCATCGTCCGGAGCCATAGCAGCAGCGTGGATGAAGAGGAAGCCAGGGCTGCCTTGAAGGCGGTCGTGGAGAAGAAAACAAAGGCCAAGGGCCCCGGTTCGCCCTCGGAAAAGGCCATCAAGCCCGTCCTCCAGCCAGAGGCGAAGAAGAAGGCAGAGCGGGCGAAGGCGAAGGTTTCGCCCGAGAAGTCCCAGCGGGCGGCCGCGGGTGTAACCCCAACCCCGGTCAAACCTGCCGCTCCGGCGGCGAAGGAATTACCTGCCAAAGAGGCTTCTCGCAGGCCGTCGGAGGCGGATCGGGCAAAGGCCCCTTCTCCGTCCCCGCCCCCCCCTTCCGTAAAACCCGCTCCTCCCGTTGCGCCGAAGGCAGCGGCCGTGGGCAAGGTGGTAGAACTCCGTCCGCGGGAGGAGGAGAAAGCGGCGGTGATCCCCTCAGCCCCCTCGGCGATCCGCATCAGCGAGTCGATCACGGTGAAGGAGTTGTCCGACCTGTTCGAAAAAACCCCCAGCGAGGTCATCAAGAAACTGATGGAAATGGGCATCATGGCGGCGATCAACCAGACGATCGACACTGAGGTTGCCAAGACCATAGGCTCCCGGTTTGGCTATACTGTGGAGGTGGTTCCCCTCGAGACTGGGGTGGGGGTTAGAGCAGAGGAGGAGGCCGCCCAACTGATGCCCCGAGCCCCCGTGGTGACCATCATGGGCCATGTAGACCACGGAAAGACCTCCCTCTTGGATGCCATTCGCCACACCAATGTCATTGCCTCTGAATATGGGGAGATCACCCAGCACATCGGTGCCTACGAGGTGGAATTGGAGAACGGAAGGGTAGTCTTCCTGGATACCCCGGGCCACGAGGCCTTCACCGCCATGAGGGCCCGCGGGACTCAGGTGACCGACATCGTGGTGCTGGTGGTGGCGGCGGATGATGGGGTGATGCCCCAGACGGTGGAGGCGATCAACCACGCCAAGGATGCAGGGGTCCCCATCCTGGTCGCCGTCAATAAGATCGACAAAGCCAGCGGCGACCCGGGCAGGGTGCGGCAGCAATTGTCTGACTATGGGCTGATGCCGGAGGAGTGGGGGGGGCAGACCATCTATGTGGAGATCTCCGCCAAGAAGCGGATCGGGATCGAGAATCTCCTGGAGATGTTGATCTTACAGGCAGAGATCTTGGAGCTGAAGGCGAATCCCCAGGCGCAGACCAAGGGCACGATCATTGAGGCCCGATTGGACAGGAGGAGAGGCCCGGTGGCCACGGTCCTGGTGCAGAATGGGACTTTGAGGACCGGAGACTCCTTTCTGGCGGGCTTCCATTCCGGCAGGGTGAGGGCGATGCTCAATGACAAGGGGAAGAGGGTGGATTCGGCAGGCCCCTCCACCCCGATGGAGGTCTTTGGCTTCTCCGGCGTGCCGGTTGCCGGGGAGACCTTCTTGGTGGTGCCGGATGAGAAAAAGGCGCGGATGATCGCCCTGGCCCGCATGCAGAAGCATCGAGAGGAATCGATAGCCGTCCAGCCTCGCATCACCCTGGATGATCTCTACCGCCAGATCCAAGAGGGCGCGGTGAAGGAGTTGCGAATGATCATTAAAGGGGATGTCCAAGGGTCAGTGGAGCCCTTGCAAGACTCCCTGGAGCGGATTAGCACCACCGCCGTCAAGTTGAAGGTGATCCATAGCTCCGTGGGGGCCATCACGGAATCGGATGTGGCCCTGGCCTCGGCCTCCAATGCCATCATCTTGGGATTCAATGTGAAGCCGGAGGTGAAGGTACAGAAGATGGCCACCCAGGAGGGAGTGGACATCCGTCTCTATCATGTGATCTACGACGCGATTAGCGAAGTTGCAGCAGCCATGGAAGGCCTTTTGGATCCCAAGTATGTGGAGAAGCTGATGGGGCGGGCGGAGGTGAGGAACCTCTTTTCCGTACCGAGATATGGGATGATTGCGGGCTCTTATGTCCTGGAAGGCAAAGTGGTCAGGGATGCCCCGACGAGGATTGTGCGGGAAGGGAAATCCGTCTTTGAGGGCAAGATCGATTCCCTCCGGCGCTTCAAAGAGGATGTCAAAGAGGTTGCCGCAGGCTACGAGTGTGGGGTGGGCGTCGCCGGATTCTCGGATCTCAGGGTCGGGGACCTCATTGAGACCTACGAATTGGAGAGGGTAGCCCAGAAGCTGTGAGTGGGCGAGAGGTGAAGGGAAAGGTAGGGTATCGCCACGACGCGGAGTCGGTGAACTACCCGGAATTGGGCCAGGGAGAATGATCATCGGAACTTGCCAGGTAGAGCTGCTGATCGCCAATAACCGCTCCCTCAAAGGAAAACGCAAGGTCATTAAGAGCATCAAGGATAGGGTTCGATCGAGGTTTAATGTGTCGATCGCGGAGGTCGATCGCCAGGAAGAGTGGCAAAGGGCCACCCTGGGCATTGCCTGTATCAGCAACGATCTCGGTCTCGTCGATCGGATCCTCACCAAGGTGGTGCACCTCATCGAGACTTCCTCCGACGCCACCCTCCTCGATTACCAGATCGAAATCCTGAGATAGGCCCGCAGGGATTGCGCTCAACATCCACTGGCAGCGCGAGATCGAGGTCGTGAAGGCCTCAGCCTCCCCTTATGGAAGGAAAAAGGGCCTGGGGAAAGGCCTTGCAGATGGGGACTGGCAATGCAAAGTAAGCGTCCAGAAAGGGTCTCCGGCTTACTCAAAGAGGAGATTGGCCAACTGATTCAGCGCGGGCTGAAAGATCCCCGCATTGGTTTTGTGACCATTACCGAGATCGTCCTGAGCCGGGATCTTCGGCACGCGAAGGTCTTTTTCTCCAGCTACGGGGACGAGGAGGCGAAGCAGCGAAGCCTGGAAGGCTTACGCAGCGCCCTGGGGTTTATCCGGGGAGAGCTGGGGCGGAGGCTGGACCTTCGCTTCATTCCGGAGCTGGATTTTCGCATCGACAACTCGGTGGAGTATGCCTTCCACATCGAGGAAGTCCTCCACCAGATGAAGAAGGAAAGCAGAGAGGAATGAGGGACCTGCAAGAGATCTCCCAGGCCTTGCTAAAGGCAAGGCGCATTGCCATCATCTCGCATGAGAACCCGGAAGGAGATGCCATAGGATCCTCACTGGGCGCCTATTTTGGCCTCTCGGCCCTGGGTAAGGAGGTGGCCCTCTTTAATCCCGATCCCGTCCCTTCTTACCTCGCCTTCCTCCCCGGGTCCGAGAGAATCAGAGCGGAGCTGGGCCCGGATCGGGCCTTTGACCTCTATCTGGTCCTGGATTGTGGCGATCGCAACCGGGTGGGAGGCCTCTCCGAGGATCTTGGAGGCCCCCTCATCAACATCGACCATCATAAGAGCAATGGAGGATTCGGAGATCTGAACTGGGTAGACGAAAAGGCCTCCTCCACCGGAGAGATGATCTACCACCTGCTCTATGAGAGGATGGCCCTTCCCCTCACCGAGGAGGCGGCCATCAACCTTTATACCGCCATCCTGACCGACACCGGATCCTTCCGTTTCCCCAATACCACTCCCGAATCGCTGCGCATCTCCGCCTCCCTGCTGAAGATGGGCGTTGCCCCCGAGCAGATCGCCTCCCACCTGTACGAGGAGCGGAGCTTGGGGCAATTGCAGGTGCTGGGCGAGGTCCTTTCCCACCTTGAGTTGGAGGAGGGGGGTCGGATTGCCTGTGGCTTGATCACTCAGGAGATGCTGCGGCGGGGCCAGATCAGCCTGGAAGAGACGGAGGGCTTCGTCAACTACCCCCGTTCCCTCAGGGGAGTAGAAGTAGCGGCCATGTTCAAGGAGGCAGGACCTGGGGAATATCGGGTAAGCCTTCGCTCCAAGGGAGCGGTGGATGTGGGAAGGGTGGCTTCTGCCTTTCTGGGTGGAGGCCACCACAATGCAGCAGGCTGCACGCTTTTGGGAGATCTTTCCGAGGTAAAGCAGAGGATGTTGGGGGAGATTCGGCGGTGGATGAAAGATTAGAGCAAGGCGTGGAAGGGGTTTTGAATATCAATAAGTCGAGCGGGATGACCTCCCACGATGTAGTCGATGAGGTGAGGAGAATCCTGGGGATCAGAAAGGTGGGGCATACCGGAACCCTTGATCCGCAGGCCACTGGGGCCTTGCCCATCTGTGTAGGGAATGCCACCAAGATCGCCCGGTTTCTGACTGCTGCGGATAAAGAGTATCTCATCAGCATGAGGCTGGGGATTCGGACCGATACCCTGGACGCCGAAGGGAAGGTCCTGGAAGAGAAGACAGAGATCCCGCAGGATGCCGAAAAGGTGGAGCAGGCCTTCATCCAATTTCGGGGAGAGATCAAACAGATCCCTCCCATGTTCTCCGCCAAGAAGTATCAGGGAGAGAGGCTCTATCGTCTGGCGCGGAGGGGAGAGACCGTGGACCGCGATCCGGTTCAGGTGAAAGTCTACGAGCTGGAGATGATCTCCTTCGAGCCCCCCTTTGTTTGTTTTCGGGTCTTCTGCTCTAAAGGGACCTATGCCCGCGCGCTCTGCGATGACATAGGAGGGGTCTTGGGCTGCGGGGCCCACCTGCATAACCTGACGCGCCTCAAGTCGGGCCAGTTTCGGTTAGAGGATGCCATTGACCTTCTTCGGCTTCAGGAAATCCAGGAGCAGGGCAATCTCGCGGAGGTCCTCCTCCCCATTGAGCAAGCCCTGACGCATCTGCCGGAGGTGCGGGTCTTGCCGGATTCCTCCCGGTCCATCCTCTATGGAGCCTCCATCGCCCTACAGGATATCGTTACCCTCCCCACTGGCCTGCTGGAGGGGGCGACGGTGAGGGTATTGGGGGTGCGCAGGAAGCTCCTCTCCTTAGCAGAGCTGACCGTCGACACCGATCAGGTTCAAAATCTCCATCCCCGAAAGATCATTCTGCGCCCAGTGAAGGTCTTCTCCCGTCGATGAAGATCGTCCGTTGCCTGAAATCGTTGAGCCAGAGATATCCCTACCCGGTCCTGACCATTGGGGCCTTCGACGGGATCCACTTGGGCCATCAGGCGATCATCCGTCGAGTGAGGGAAAGGGCGAGAGAGAAGCGGGGAACCTCCATGCTCTTCACCTTCAGCGACCATCCCTTGCGGGCCCTCGATCCAGGCCATGCCCCTTTGCTCCTGACCCCCCCCGAGATCAAGCAGGAGATCTTGCGGGAGATGGGATTGGACCTCCTCATCTGGGTGCCGTTTACCCAAGAGGTCTCCGAGATGGAGCCACGCGCCTTCGTGGAAGAGGTGCTGGTGAGAACCCTGGGGATCAAAGAAATCTGGGTGGGATTTGATTTCGCCTTCGGGAGGGACCGCCGGGGAGATATTTGCCTGATGCAGGAGTTGGGGAGGGAATTGAATTTCCTGGTAGAGGTCATCCCCCCCGTGGCCCTGCAGGGGCGGATGATCAGCAGCACCCTGATCCGGAACCTGTTGGGTACGGGGAAGGTGGCGGAGGCCTCCCTTTTGCTGGGGCGTTCCTACATGATCCGAGGGGTGGTAGTGAAGGGGCGCGGTCAAGGGAAGGAGCTCGGTTTTCCCACCGCCAATCTCAAGCCGCCTAAAGATTTCCTGCTCCCCGACGGGGTATACGCGGGATGGGCTAATCAGGGGGGGCAAGTTTATCAGGTGGCCATTAATGTGGGGAGGACGCCCACCTTTCCCGATCGAGATCGGCGGATCGAGGTGCATTTCCTGGGCTTTGAGGGAGACCTCTACCGTCGGCAGATTGAGATCCATTTCCTGGAGAGGGTCCGGGAGGAGAGGCAGTTTCCTAACCAGGCGGAACTGGCTCAAGCCATTCGGGAGGATGCGGCCCAGGTGGCGCAATTGCTCTCGGGGCATGCGCAGAGCGGATAGGGTCCTTTCAGCCGGCCTTGGATTAGCTTAGGCAGGTCTGGATCAGGAATCCTGCGGCACCATTGAGAATTCAAGGTGGGCGCAGATCTCATAGCGTGCTGGAGGGGTTTCCCAGAGAAGAGGCCCCGCCACACTAATGGCTTTACAAACTGATGATTCTGTGATAATAAACCTAAAGGATCTGGGTGAAAGGAGGAGGTGCTATGCCCCTGGCCGTAGAGAAGAAGAAGGATCTCATTGACCAATTTCGAATCCATCAGCAGGATACGGGATCCCCGGAGGTGCAGATTGCCCTCTTGAATACCCGCATCAATGAGCTGACCGAACATCTCAATATTCATAAGAAAGACCACCATTCCCGGAGAGGTCTGTTGAGGCTGGTGGGCCGGAGGAGAAAGCTCCTCGACTACTTGAAGAGCAAGGATCCCGGGAGATACCAGAGTATGATCGAGCGATTGGGTATGCGCCGATAGCCCGTCTGCCTGGGAGGATGTACTGGCAGAGAGATGCCATGGGGCCCTTGGGAAAAGGGAATGTGAAGAAACAAAAACGAAGGCTTCGCCGGAAGGAAAATCATGGTTCAAAAAATTGAAAGAGATTTTGAGGGAAGGAAATTCTCCCTGGAGACGGGAAAGGTTGCCAAGCAAGCCGATGGGGCCGTGTGGGTCCGGTTTGCCGATACGGTCGTCCTGGTGACTGCGGTCGCCGCTAAGGAGCCCAGAGAAGGGATCGACTTCTTTCCCCTCACCGTGGACTACCAGGAAAAGGCTTACGCAGCGGGGAAGATCCCGGGCGGATTCTTTAAGAGGGAAGGGCGGCCTGGGGACAAGGCGACCCTCACCTCGCGCCTCATCGATCGTTCTCTGCGCCCCCTTTTCCCCAAATCCTTCCGGAACGAAGTGCAGATCATTGCCACCGTCCTCTCCGCCGACCAGGAGAATGATCCGGACATCCTCGCCCTGGTGGGGGCATCCTGCGCCCTTTACCAATCGGAGATCCCCTTCGGGGGACCGGTCGCCGCGGTTCGCGTGGCCCGGGTCAAGGGGGATTTTGTCATCAATCCCACTTATGCGCAGTTGGATGAGAGCGACCTGGAGGTGGTCGTGGCCGGCACCGAGGACGCGGTCATGATGGTGGAAGGAGGAGCGAAGGAGGTGGCGGAGGAGACCATGCTGGAGGCGATTGCCCGTGGTCATCAGGGCCTCCTCCCGCTCATTGAGATTCAGAAAGAATTGGCGACAAGAATCGGGGTAAAAAAGATGGAATTTCCCGTATTCAGCCTGGAGGAGTCCATCATTTCCCGGGTGAGGGAGCTCTTAGGGGAGAAAATCAAGTCCCTGGCCTTGGTAGCGGAGAAGGAGCAACAGAAGGGCAGGAGAGAGGATCTCCTGGTTGAGCTTTCCGAGCGTTTGGCCGAGGAAGCGGAAGAAGTCCGGGCTTCGGCCCGGCAGGCCTTCGATTTCATCGAGCGGGAGGAGATGCGCCGCATGATCCTCTCCGAATCCCGGAGGGCGGATGGTCGTGGACTCAAGGAGGTCCGGCCCATCAGCATCGAGGTGGGATTGCTCCCCCGGACTCATGGGTCGGCCCTCTTCACCCGCGGGCAGACCCAGGCCCTGGTGACCACTACCCTGGGGACGGTGGAGGACGAGCAACGGATTGATGATATCGAGGAAGAGACCACCAAAAGGTTCATGCTGCACTATAATTTCCCGCCCTTCAGCGTGGGGGAGGTCAAATTCATGCGAGGTCCGGGGCGCAGGGAGATCGGCCATGGGGCCCTGGCGGAGAAGGCCTTGCTCCGGGTTCTGCCCTCGCAGGAGCAGTTTCCTTACACCCTGCGCATCGTCTCGGACATCCTGGAATCGAATGGGTCTTCCTCCATGGCCACCGTATGCGGGGCCAGTCTCTCCTTGATGGATGCGGGCGTTCCCATCCGTGCCGCGGTAGCGGGGTTGGCGATGGGGTTGGTCAAGGAAGCAGATCGCTTTGCGGTCTTGACCGATATCCAAGGCCTGGAAGACCACCTGGGGGATATGGACTTCAAGGTGGCGGGGACCCAGGAGGGAATTACCGCCCTGCAGATGGACATCAAGGTGGCGGGAGTAACCCAGGAGGTCATGCGGCAGGCCTTGCAGCAGGCACGGGAGGCACGCTTCCAGGTGCTGGAGGAAATGAGTCGGGCCATCTCCGAGCCCAGGGACAGCCTCTCCCCCTACGCCCCCCGCATCATTACCATCCGGGTGCCGGTGGATAAGATCCGGGAGGTTATCGGGCCGGGGGGAAAGGTCATCCGGGGGATCATCGACGAGACGGGCGTGAAGATGGATGTCTCTGATGATGGGACGGTGACGATTGCCTCGATCGATGAGGCAGCGGCCCAGAAGGCCCTCTCCATGGTCTCCAAGATCGTGGAGGTCCCGGAGGTGGGAAAGGTCTACTTGGGAAAGGTGAAGAAGATCATAGAATTCGGGGCCTTTCTGGAGATCCTTCCCAATACGGATGGCCTGCTCCACATCTCGCAGATCGCCGAGCATCGGGTCAAGAAGGTGGAGGATGAGCTCTCCCTCGGGCAAGAGGTCATGGTCAAGGTGGTGGATATCGACCGCCAGGGGAAGGTCCGCTTGAGCCGAAAAGAGGTGCTGCGGAGTCAAGATTCCCCTCTGGACTCCAAGTAGGCCTCCCCCATGACCGAAGTCAAATGGATTAGCCGCTCCTCCACGGACCCAGAGCACTTTCGCACGGAGACCTTCCCGAACGGCCTCACCCTCCTTACCGAGAAGATCCCCCATGTCAAATCAGTCTCCATTGGAGTCTGGAGCAAGATAGGTTCCCGCCACGAGCCAGCAGATCTGACCGGGATCTCCCATTTCCTGGAGCACATGTTCTTCAAGGGGACCGCACGAAGGACGGCCGAGGAGATCGCCCGGGCGATCGATTCGGTGGGGGGAGTCCTGGATGCCTTTACCACGAGGGAGAACACCTGCTTCTATGCCAAGGTGTTGGGGGAGCATCTGCCCTTGGCCGTGGATCTCTTGTCTGACATTCTCTTGTGCTCCCTGATGGAGGAGCAGGAAATGGAGAAGGAAAGACAGGTGATCCAGCAGGAAATCAAGATGGTAGAGGACTCGCCGGATGATCTCATCCACGATCTCTTCGCCCAGATCCTCTGGCCCAATCACCCCCTCGGTCGCCCCATCCTGGGCAGTAGAGAGACCTTGGCCAGGATCGGGAGGACCGAACTGCTCTCCTTCCTCAACGAATACTATCGCCCCAACCATTGCGTCATCGCGGCTGCCGGCAATTTAGACCACCAGGAGCTGGTAGGGTTGCTGGCCGAATCCTTTGGCGCATGGTCCGGTTGCGGGCCGACGGTCAATACCTCCTCTCCCCTTTCTCAGTATTGCCAATGGGAGGATCGGAGGGACCTCTCCCAGGTTCACCTCTGCCTCGGGGTCGAGGGGTTCCCCTATGCCCACGAAGATCGGTATGCCCTCCATCTATTGAATTGCCTCCTGGGGGGAGGCATGTCCTCCCGCCTGTTTCAGGAGGTCCGGGAGCGGCGTGGCCTGGCCTATTCCATTTATTCCTATCAGGCCTCTTTCCAAGACAGTGGCCTGGTGGTCGTCTATGCGGGCACGGGTCCAGAACATTACCGTGAGGTATTGAGGCTGATTGAAACGGAGTTCTCCCGCATGGTGGCGGAGCCCCTCAGCCCGGAGGAGTTGCAGCGGGCCAAGGATCAATTGAAAGGGAACCTGCTCTTAGGGCTGGAAAGCACCAGTTCCCGCATGATCCGACTGGCGAAGATGCAGATCTTTTTTGGCCAAATCTTCAACCTGGAGGAGGTCATTCAGGGCATTGAGGAGATTACCTCGGAGAGGATTCGAGATTTGGCGCACCGGCTCTTCGGATCCCACGCATATACCCTCGCGGCCATCGGCCCGATCGCCTGACCCGGATTCATGAAAGACACCCTGGATACCCCGTGCGGAAGCACGGGGAGGAAAGGGTTCCGCTTGCCGTAAGGGCTTTTGAAGTTTGCTTTGGTCTTTGATGCCCTATGCGGAAGCACAGGGTTCTTTGCTTTTCGTCAAACCCCTTTTCAAGCTGTGCGCGGATGCCACCTCGATGAGAGAAAGGGGGTGCTACCGCGAAAAGGGACCCCTTATGAGGCAAGGGCCGTCCTCAGGGCAGATATCGCTCCGGTTCCTGGGTGGGGTGGGCACCGTCACTGGCTCGCTGCATCTGGTGGATTTGGGGTCTTGCATCCTGCTGCTCGAGTGTGGCCTGTTTCAGGGACCTCGCCGCAGGGCCTGGGAAGTCAATACCACCTTTTCCTTCTCGCCCCCGGAGATCGACCTGCTCCTCCTCTCCCATGCCCACCTGGACCATGCGGGCAATATTCCCACCCTGGTCAAACAAGGCTTCGCCGGAAAAATCTATGCCACCTCCGCTACAGTGGACCTCGCTTCCCTGATGCTGGCCGATTCGGCCCACCTCCAGGCCGAGGATGTGGGCTACCTCAATCGGAGACAAAGCCTGTGGGGAGAGGCGACCTTGAAGCCTCTCTATACCCCGGAGGAGGTTGCAGCCGCCCTGCCGCATTTTTGGGCGGTCCCCTACCAGCAGGAGGTGCGGATTGAGCCTGGGCTTTCCTTCACCTTCTTGGACGCGGGGCATATCCTGGGCTCAGCCCTCATTCTGCTTGAGGTGGCCTGGCAGGACCGCAAGATACGGGTCTGTTTCACCGGCGATCTGGGCCGTCCGCGCCTGCCCATTCTTCGGGACCCCTATCAGGTGAGGGACATTGATTACCTGATCATGGAGAGCACCTACGGAGGTTCCCTGCATGCCCCCGCGGAAGAAGCTGGCCAGAGGCTGGAGGAGGTCATCTCTCATGCCGTCGCCGTGGGAGGCAAGGTGATCATCCCTGCCTTTGCCGTGGGGAGGGCGCAAGAGATCCTGTACGAGCTTTATCAGCTCGAGACAAAGCAGAAGATCCCGGTCCTCCCCATCTATGTGGATAGCCCCTTGACGGCTGAGGTGACCCGGATCTTCAAGCGGCACCCGGAGTGCTACGACCAGGAGACGCAGCAGCTCTTCGACCGCCACGAGGATCCCTTTGGCTTCAAGCGATTGAGTTATGTCCATTCGGTGGAGGAGTCGAAGGCGCTGAACAGGGCGCCCGGCCCCTTTCTGGTGTTGGCCGCCTCGGGTATGTGCGAGGCGGGACGGATCCTTCATCATCTTATTCATGGCCTGCCCGATCCTCGCAATACGATTCTCTTCGTGGGGTACCAGGCGGAAGGGACCTTGGGCCGGCGCCTGGTGGAGGGCGCCCGGAGGGTGAGGATCTTGGAGGGGGAATACCCGGTGCGGGCCCGGATTGAGGTGATGCACCACTTCTCCGCCCACGCGGACCGTAAAGACCTGCTCAACTATGTGGCTGGCTGTGGATCGGGGATCAAGGGGGTTTTTCTGGTGCATGGAGAGAGGGAGGAGACGCGGGCCCTCGCCCAGGGATTGAGGGAGATGGGATTGCCGAATGTCCACCTTCCGGCCCTCGGGCAGTCCTACCTGATTCCCGAAAAAGCAGGATAGGGCATCTTGCTTTATGGCCTGTTCAATGATATAAATCCGTTGCCCCAGGGGGAGCCTGGGGCGAGGCGGAAGACGAAGGAGGCTGTCGTGATCACTCGCTACACGCTGCCGCGGATGGCAGCCATCTGGGAGCCCCAATCGAAATTTGACCACTGGTTGCAGATTGAGATCTTGGCGGCTGAGGCCCTGGCCGAGATGGGTGAAGTCCCGGCCGAGGCTGTGGCGCGCATCAAGGAGAAGGCCTCCTATGATCTGGCGCGCATCGATGAGATCGAGAAGGTGACCCGGCACGATGTGGTCGCCTTTCTCTCCGCGGTGGCGGAGCGGGTGGGGGAGGATTCGCGTTATATCCATCTAGGCCTGACCTCCTCGGATTTGCTGGATACCACCCTGGCCCTGCAACTTCGGGATGCGGGCCAAATCATCCTGGAGGACCTGGATCGCCTCCTCTCCGCTCTCAAGGCGAAGGCCCACCAGTATCGAGACACGGCCATGATCGGCCGCACCCACGGAATCCACGCGGAGGCGACCACCTTTGGCCTCAAGATGGCCTCCTGGTTTGCAGAGATGGGGCGCAATCGGGAGCGGATGCGTCAGGCCCGCGAGGATATCAGCTATGGAAAGCTCTCCGGGGCGGTGGGGACCTTTGCCAACCTCTCTCCCCGGGTGGAGGAATATGTCTGTCGACGCCTGGGCCTGAAGCCCGATCCCGTCTCCACCCAGGTCATCTCCCGGGATCGCCATGCCCAGTATCTCTCTGTCCTGGCCCTCACCGCCTCTTCCCTGGAACGATTTGCTACCGAGATCCGTCACCTGCAGCGCACCGAGGTGCTGGAGGCAGAGGAGCCTTTTGCCAAGGGGCAGAAGGGGTCCTCTGCCATGCCTCACAAGCGGAATCCGGTGACGGCGGAGCAGATCTGCGGCCTGGCTCGGGTGCTCCGGGGCAACGCCGCCGCGTCCCTGGAGAATGTGCCGCTCTGGCATGAGCGGGACATCTCCCACTCCTCGGTGGAGCGGATCGTCATGCCCGATTCCACCCTGCTGATCGACTACATGCTGGTCAAATTTGCGGACCTGGTGGAGGGGATGCTCGTTTATCCGGAGCGGATGAAGAAGAATCTGGGGCTCACCCGTGGGCTGATCTACTCCGAGCAGGTCTTGCTGAAGCTGGCCAGATCCTGCAGCTCCCGGGAGGAGGCCTATCGGCTGGTGCAACGCAATGCCATGCGCTCATGGGAGTCGGGGGAGGATTTTCTGGGGCTCCTGCTGGCCGATGCCGAGGTTCGGGAGAGGTTGTCCGAGGAGGAGATTAGAGAGTGCTTCGATCTGGCGGGCCACCTTCGCAATGTGAAGGCCATCTTCTCCCGCCTGGGGCTGTGAGGGGAGCATCATGTATTCTCTGCTGAAAAGCATTGGGATCACGGGCAGCGGGCAGGAGGTGGTCATGGCCCTGATCGTCCTCCTGGCCTCGTGGGTGACGGGAAAGGTGCTCTCCTGGATCCTGGGGAAGGCCGGCCACTATTTTGCTCAGAGGGCCAAATCGGAGATGGGGGATCAGGTGGTCTCGATCCTGCGCTTGCCCCTCTTTTTTCTCTGCCTGCTGGTGGGCGGCTATCTGGCGGCGGAGGAGCTGGACCTCGCCCCCCTCCTTTTCCAAACCATCCAAGGAATTATCTATACCCTGGGCGTCTTTTTGGGGGCCCTGATCTTCAAGCGCATCTTCGATGCCTTGATGGGCAGGCACGCCGGCCAGGTGGCCAAGAGGACTGGCTCCCGCCTCTATGGAGAGTTCAGTCCCCTGGTGGATAAGGTGGTCACTTTCTTCATCTTCGCCATGGCCCTGATCATCGTGCTCTCCCATTTCGGCTACAGTGTGACCTCCCTGGTGGCGGCCCTGGGCGTCGGCTCGCTGGCCATCGCCCTGGCCTCGAAAGATACCCTGGGCAACATGATCTCTGGCTTCATCATCATGGTGGACCGGCCCTTCCTCCCCGGGGATCGGATCGAGCTCGCCTCCAAGGAGGAGGGGGATGTCCTGGAGATCGGGATGCGATCCACCAAACTGAGGACCCTGGAAGGGACGGTCATGGTGATTCCCAACAGCCAGTTGGTGGACTCCCGGGTTGTCAATCAGTCCTATCCCTATGAGCGAATGGCCTGCACCATCAAAGTGCAGGTGCCCTCGGGAAAGGATTTGTCCTTGGCGCGATCCATCCTAGAGGAGATTCCAAGAGGGATCCCGGAGGTGATCGAGGGTCCTTCGCCTCGCGCCTACATCCAGGAATTGAATCCCCAGGTCTGCGAATTCCTCCTCAGCTTTTGGATCACCAGTTCCCGCAAGAAGAGGGAGGTCATCGATCGGATTTACTCCCGGATCTGGGAGAGGTTTCAGCAGGAGTCGCTCTGGGATGGCAAGTGAAGTCCGGGGCCAGAGGGGGGAGGGATGAGGCGAAGGCTGCTGGCAGCCATCCGTGGGGATGCAGCTGCCGACCCATTTTCAGCCCTCAGGCGAGATTGGAGTGGAGGAAGGCCATGGTGAAGGTTAGAGTGCTGGTGACGCTGAAGCCAGGGGTATTGGACCCCCAGGGCAAGACGGTTCGCAATGCCCTGGAATCTCTGGGATTCAAGGGCCTGACCGATCTCCGCATCGGAAAGGTCATGGAAATCAAAATGGACGGGGTTTCTCCCGAGGAGGCCAGGGCCCAGGTGGAGGAGATGTGCCAGAAGCTCCTGGCTAACCCGGTGATCGAGGATTACCGGTATGAGGTCGAGGAGGCCTCCGCGGAGAGGAAACCGGCCGCTCAGCGAGACAGGTGAGAACGATGCGTTTTGGAATTGTGCTCTTTCCCGGGTCGAATTGCGAGATGGATTGCCAGCATGTCCTCCGGGAGGTCCTCGGCCAAGAGGCGGACCTGCTCTGGCACAAAGAGGAGAAGGTCTCTGGATACGACGCCATGGTCCTGCCGGGAGGATTCTCCTATGGGGATTACCTTCGCACCGGGGCCATCGCCCGCTTCTCCCCCATCATGAAGGCGGTGGAGGCCTTCGCTGCCGGAGGCGGCCTGGTTCTGGGGATCTGCAATGGATTCCAGATCCTCTGCGAGGCGAACCTTTTGCCCGGGGCCCTGATGCGCAACCGGAACCTCCACTTCATCTGCAAGCAGGTTCCTATCCGGGTGGAAAATGGCAGGACCGCCTTCACCAATGCCTTTCAGTCGGGACAGGTCTTGCGCCTCCCCATCAATCACAATGAAGGTTGCTTTTATGCGGATCTAGCCACCCTGCGACAGATCAATGAAAAGGGCCAGGTCCTGTTCCGGTACTGCGGCGGGAAGGGAGAGGCCTCCGAGGCGTATAACCCGAATGGCTCCCTGGAGAACATCGCGGGCATCATGAATGAGGCGGGAAATGTGATGGGGATGATGCCTCACCCGGAGCGGGCCTGCGAGCAGATCTTGGGATCCGAGGAGGGAAGGGGGATCTTTTCCTCGATCATTCGGCGATGGAAGGGGGAGGGGTGAGCATGGCATCCGCATTTGAGCCGGAAGTGACCGAGGTCCTGGCGAAACAGCATGGCCTGACCCCGGAGGAATTCGAGCGGATCAAGACGATCTTAGGACGGACGCCCAACTTCACCGAATTGGGAATCTTCGCGGTGATGTGGTCAGAGCATTGCAGCTACAAGAGCTCCAAGGTCCATCTCCGGAAGTTTCCGACCAAGGGAAAGGCGATCCTCCAGGGACCGGGGGAGAATGCCGGCGTGGTGGACATCGGAGACGGATTGGCCGTGGTCTTCAAGATCGAGAGCCATAATCATCCCTCTTACATTGAGCCCTACCAGGGGGCGGCCACCGGGGTGGGAGGCATCATTCGGGATATTTTCACCATGGGGGCCCGGCCCATTGCCCTGCTCAATTCCCTGCGCTTTGGCCCGCTGCGAGAGCCCAAGAACCGATATCTGTTGGATGGGGTGGTGGCGGGCATCTCCGGCTACGGCAATGCGGTGGGGGTTCCCACCGTGGGTGGAGAGGTCTTCTTTTCCGAGACTTACCGGGGGAATCCCCTGGTCAATGTCTTCTGTCTGGGGATCGCCCCGCAGGAGAAGATCTTTTTGGGGAAGGCCCAGGGGCTGGGGAATCCGGTCATCTATGTGGGTTCCAAGACAGGAAGGGATGGGATTCATGGGGTGACCATGGCCTCCGAGGAGTTCGGGAGCGGGGGAGAGGAGCGCAGGCCCACGGTGCAGGTGGGAGATCCCTTCACGGAAAAGGTGTTGATCGAGGCCTGCCTGGAGCTGATGGCCACCGACTGCCTGGTGGGGATTCAGGATATGGGGGGAGCGGGCTTCACCTGCTCTTCCTGCGAGATGGCCAGCCGCGGCGGGGTCGGGATCGAGATCGACCTAACAAAGGTCCCCCGCCGAGAGAAGGGGATGATCCCTTATGAGATCATGCTCTCGGAATCCCAGGAGCGGATGCTGCTGGTGGCCCGCAAAGGCTGTGAGGGAAAGGTGCAGGAGATCTTTAAGAAGTGGGACCTCGATGTCGCGGTGGTGGGAGAGGTAACCGAGGATGGCCTGCTGCGGGTGAAGGAGGGGGCTCAGGTGGTGGCGGAGATCCCGGCCAAGTCCCTGGCCGAGGACGCCCCAGTCTATCAGCGCCCGCTGAAGGAGCCTGCCTATCTCAAGAGACTGCAGGAGATGGACCTGAAGATCTTGCCCATCCCCTTCGACCTGGAGGAGATCCTCCTCTGCCTGCTGCGATCCCCCAACATTGCCCGGAAGGCAATGGTCTGGGAGCGATATGACCACATGCTCTTTCTAAACACCGCCGTGCTGCCAGGATCGGACGCGGCCGTCCTTCGCCTGAAGGGGACCCGCAAAGGGATTGCCCTCTGCCTGGATGGCAACGGCCGCTACTGCTACCTGGATCCTCGCTTGGGGGGGATGAGCGCGGTGGCAGAGGCGGCGCGCAACGTGGTTTGCTCCGGTGGGCGTCCGTTAGCGATCACCAATTGCCTCAATTTCGGGAACCCGGAACATCCGGAGATCATGTGGCAATTTGCCGAGGCGGTAGAGGGGATGGCCGAGGCCTGCCGGTATCTGGAGGTCCCAGTGACCGGGGGAAATGTGAGCTTCTACAACGAGACCTCGGGCCAGGCGATCTTTCCCACCCCCTGCGTGGGGATGGTGGGCCTGCTGGAGGATGTCTCTTTGCATCAATCCCAGTGGTTCAAGGAGGAGGGAGACCTTATCTTCCTCTTGGGGGAGAACCGGGAGGAGCTGGGTGGGAGCGAGTATTTGGCGCTCCTCCATGGGTTCGAGGGCGGGAGGCCGCCCCAGCTCGATCTCTGCAAGGAGAGGGCGGTGCAGGGGGCCTGCCTGGAGGCGATCCGCCTGGGGATTGTGAAATCGGCGCACGACTGCTCCGATGGCGGGTTGGCGATTGCCCTGGCCGAGGCCTGCATTACCCACCCGGAGAGGAGCTGGGGGATCGAGGTAGAATTGAAAGAGGACATGCGGGCCGACGCCCTGCTCTTCGGGGAATCCCAATCCCGCATCCTCATCTCCCTGTCGGAGTCCCGGATCGAGCACCTGATGGAGGTCGCCTGCCACCATGGGATCAAGGCAAGCCTCTTAGGAAGGGTCAAGGGGGATCGTTTCCAGCTCCAGGGATGGAACTTCTCCCTCAATGTGGACCCGCAGAGGATGCGCGATGCCTATGAGGAGGCGCTGCCCTCCTATTTCCGGTGATGACCCTTGCATTCAGGTGTCAGCATGCAGAAGGATGTCAGCTGCCATACCACCAAGGCGATCATCGAATATGTGCGGCGAGAGAGAGAGGGTGACCTCCAGGGGCTGCTAAGGGATTTGGGCCCTGAGTTCGCCACCCTGTCTCACCCCGAGGCCTACCTCTCCGACCTGAATAACTGGGTCTCTACCAGCCTGGCGAAGCAGATGTTCGCCCGGGCCCGCCAGCTCTTGGGGGACGAGGAGGTGGCCTATAAGATCGGCTACGAGGCCATCAGGGGACAGCAGTTCGGCTATGTGCAGCGGATCTATCTCATGGCCCGGGGCCATCCCAAAGTGGCCCTGCGCAAGGCCCAGGCGATCAACGACAAGTTCAACCGAACCATCCGGCTGGAATTGGTCAAGATGGGAAAGGGAGTGGCCGTCTTCCGCCTGCACTGGAGAAAGGATCTGGACCTCTCCCGGGATTTTTGTCTGTTCAACCAAGGGATCTACCGGGCGATTCCCACCATCTGGGACATGCCTCCCGGGACCTTGGTAGAGGAGAAGTGCTATTTCCAGGGCGACCCCTACTGCGAGTATCACGGGGGATGGACCGAGAAGCCGATCGCCAAGAGGATCTGGTCGAGACTTACCTTTTCCCGCCGGTTTTATCGGAATGCGATCTCTCAGATGGAGAAGGATCAGAACCTGCTCCGCTCCAAGTTCGATGAGGTCCACCGCCTCAACCTGTCCCTGGAGCGCAGGATGAAGCAGCTCGCCTCCATCTACGAGGCGAGTCAGGGCATGGTTTCCATCCTGGATCTCAAGGTCCTGTTGCAGAAGGTCATGGGCCTCATGTCCCCGCTCCTGGGATTCGATCGGGCCTTGCTCTTTTTGGTCGACAGGGGGAAGGCCGGCCTGAGGATCGCCCAGGGGATAGGGGAACTGGAGGGATTCGCATCCTCCTTCCCGGAGTACCGGGTCTCCCTGGAGGACCGGGACCATCTCCTGGCCCAGGTCGCCAATCGGAAGGAGCCCGCCTGGGGCGGGGAGCTGCCGGAGCCGGCGAGGGATCTCCCCGATCCCTTGTTCCAGATCCTCAATCGGCAATCCTTTATGGCCGTTCCCCTCGTCTCCCGGGGGAAGGCGATTGGGGCCCTGGTGGCGGATCGGAAGAGCGGCCCCCTTCCCATCTCTCCGGCAGATCGCGATCTGGTGATGACCTTCTGCAATCAGATCGCCGTCGCCCTGGAAAACGCGAGGCTCTACGAGGATCTCAAGGACAGCTACATCAGCAGCGTCCAATCCCTGGCCCTGGCCCTGGAGGCAAAAGATCCTTACACCCGGGGCCACTCGGAGCGGGTGACGGCCTATGCCCTGCAGATTGCGGAGGAGATGAGGCTGGGAGAAGAACTCCAGGAGGCCCTGCAGTGCGCAGGGCTCTTGCACGACATCGGGAAGATCGGAATCGAGGAGGGGATCCTGCACAAGCGGGGGATCTTGGAGCGGGAGGAGTACGAGGTGATGAAGCGCCACCCGCTCATCGGGGCCAATATCCTGCACCCCATCTCCTTTTCCGGAGAAGATCTGTTCTTGATCCGCCATCACCACGAGTCCTTCGATGGGAGAGGCTATCCGGATGGTCTGAGCGGCGGCCACATCCCGATCGGCGCCCGGGTCCTGCAGGTGGCAGATAGCTATGATGCCATGACCTCGGACCGGCCCTATCGGTCGGGCCTCTCCACCGGGAAGGCCAAGGCAGAGCTCTTTGCCAAATCCGGCCAGCAATTCGACCCCTCGGTGGTGGAGGCATTTCTGCGCGTGTTGGAACGGGAAAAGAAGAGCTGTTAGGAGGGCAAAACAGGATGCCGCAGATCAATCTGGGAATTTTGGGGTTGGGCACGGTAGGATCCGGCGTGGTGAAACTGATCCAGGAGCACGCCGATTTGCTGAGCAAGAAGATCGGCGCCTCCTTGTGCATCAAGAAGATCGCGGACCTCAATCTGGAGTCCCCTCGCGGGATCAAGCTGGATCGCTCCCTGCTCACCACCGACGGCAATGAGGTGGTGGAAGATAAAGAGATTCAGATCGTGGTGGAGCTCATCGGCGGCATCGAGGCAGCCCGAGACTTTTCCCTGAAGGCCCTGCGGAACGGAAAGCATCTGGTGACGGCCAACAAGGCCCTTCTGGCCCTCCATGGCCAGGAGATCTACTGGGCGGCGGCACAGAATAAGGTGAATCTGGGCTTTGAGGCGAGCGTATGCGGCGGGATTCCGATCCTGCGCTCCCTGCGGGAGGGCCTGGTGGCCAACCGGATTCAACTGATGATGGGCATCATCAATGGGACGGCGAATTACATCCTGACTCAGATGTCGGAGGAGGGGCGAGATTTCGCCTCTGCCCTGGCCGAGGCCCAGGAGAAAGGCTATGCAGAGGCAGACCCCACCTTCGATGTGGAAGGATACGATTCGGCCCACAAGCTGCAGATCCTCTCCTCCATCGCCTATGGCGGATATGTGGATTTCGATCGGATCTATGTGGAGGGTATCTCCTCCATCTCCCCCCTCGATATCAAGTACGCCCGAGAGTTTGGCTACAAGATCAAGCTCCTGGCCATCGCCAAGGAGTCCAAGGGGAGGCTGGAGGTGAGGGTGCATCCCACGCTCATCCCCGAGCACTACATCCTGGCCTCAGTGGGAGGGGTCTTCAATGCCGTCTACATGAAGGGCGATGCGGTGGGACCCCTCCTCTTTTACGGGCAGGGGGCAGGGCAGATGCCCACGGCCTCGGCGGTGGTCTCCGACATCGTGGAGATCGCCCAGGACATCCTCTCCGGCCGCCCCTCCCGCTCCAATTCCTTGCCGTTGCGCAAGGCCGAGGAGGCAGGGATTCAGATCATGGATGTCTCTGAGGCCCGCAGCCGCTATTACCTGAGGGTCTCGGCCCTGGACAAGCCGGGCGTCCTCTCCCGGGTCTCCGGGATCCTGGGGGATCATCACATCAGCATCGCCTCGGTCATTCAAAAGGAGCGCCACGCAGAATCCAGCGTCCCGGTGGTGATGATGACCCATGAGGCCCGGGAGGGGGATGCGAGGGGGGCACTGAAGGAGATCGATCAACTGGAGGTCATCACCGCAGAGACAATCTGCATCAGGGTCGATGGGGAATGAAACATAAGTTCATCGTGCTGTTAGGGGATGGGATGGGGGATTATCCCCTGCCGGAATTGGGGGATAAGACCCCGCTGGAGGTGGCCTCCACCCCGGGGATGGATTACCTGGCCGCAAGGGGGAGCCTGGGGCGGCTGAGGACGATCCCTGAGGGGATGGCGAAGGGATCGGATGTGGCAAACCTCTCCATCTTGGGCTATGGCCCGGCCCGGTATTACACCGGCAGGGCGCCCTTAGAGGCGGCGAGCATGGGGCTTTCCCTCTCTGCCGAAGAGGTCGTTTTTCGGTGCAACCTGGTCAACATCCAGACCCCTTCTCCCCTGGCGCCCCTACAGAAAGGCGTGATGGTTGATTACAGCGCCGGCCACATTACCTCCCAGGAGGCGGAGACCCTGATCCGCCTCCTCGATGAGAAGCTGGGCGGCAATGGCCGGCGGTTTCACCCAGGGGTGAGCTATCGCCATCTGCTGGTGGTGAAGGATGGGCCGGAGGCGGTGGATTGCACCCCTCCCCACGATATCTCCGGGGAGCCCCTCTCCGATCACCTGCCCCAGGGGGAGGGGGCTGATCTCCTCATCTCCCTGATGCATGCTTCCCATGAGCTCCTGGCGCCGCATCCCCTCAACCAGCAGAGAGAGAAGGAGGGGAAGCGCTCGGCCAATCTCATCTGGCTCTGGGGACAGGGCAGGCCGCCTTCGTTGCCCTCATTTCGGGAGAGATTTGGCCTCTCCGGGGCCATCATCTCGGCGGTGGACCTGGTCAAAGGCCTGGGCCGCTCCGCAGGATTAGAGGTGATCGAGGTGCCCGGGGCGACCGGCTTCTTGGATACCAACTACCAGGGCAAGGCGGAGGCGCTCCTGAAGGCCATTGAAGCGCTGGATTTCGTCTTCCTGCACCTGGAGGCCCCGGACGAGGCCGGACACAGCGGGGACATCCAAACCAAGATCCAGGCGATCGAGCAATTCGATGCCCGGATCATCCAGCCCGTGATTGCGGGCCTCGAGGGCAAGAAGGGTGTCAAGGTCCTCTTGCTCTGCGATCATTTCACCCCCATTGCTGTGCGCACCCACACCGATGACCCGGTCCCCTTCCTGATCTCCTCCCTCGATGCCGAGCCGAAGGAAGGCTCGAGGTACAATGAGGCGGCCGCCAAGGCCTCCGGGGTCTTCTTCCCCGAAGGCCACCGTCTGATGGAGCACTTCCTGAAGTAGTCCTCTTCCCCGGCCATCAACTCCATCAAAAAGGGGATTGACACGAGAACCTGAGAAGTATGAATAGCAAAACAGAGTGGAACTTTTCTCCAAGGCCTAGTCTTCCTAACGCTCCATATCCATTAAGACCTTAACCTTCTTCACTGTCTGCAGGAGGGGCAAAGAGATGAATGGGCACCGGAAAGATCTTCCAGCACGAGAGCACGGTGTCCGTTTGTGTTTGCGGAGGTCTATCTAAGAGGTGTGGTCAAAATCCCGTCTGTTCTTCTATGTTGTGCAATGTGTAGGCCTGACCCCGATGTGTCTGGACCCCGATGTGTCTGCCGATGTGTCTGTGAAAGCCATCGTCTGCTTGCCGGTGCAAGTCCGGTCGTGGTAACTGTCAGGAGGCCAGGTAGCAGGCATCCAGTGCATCCGCGTATACAAAAGGGGGGTCAAATCTTTATTCTTTACAAAATGAATATTTCTTGATGAGAAAAATAAGACTGTTGTGGAGGGAGTTTCGAAGTTATGCAAAAGTCAAGGATAAAGATTTGACCCCATTTATTCACACGCAGCGTGCGCTGTGTGCCACCTGCAAACACGATGTCTGGAGTTACGAGAAGGAATACCGCCTTTTTCTTTACCGGAGTCGGCCTGATGGCAGGTCCAAACTTCTCCCAGGCGATAAACCCTACCAGTTCAGCGCCAAATCGCTCACGTCCATCATTTTTGGGTGTCGAGCGTCGGACGAATGCATAAGCTTTGTCAAGTCAATTACGAATGACCGTCCTGATATCAAATGTTACAGGGCCTGTCAGGAGCCAAACCAATTCGGGGTCAATGTGCGGAAGATTGTCAAGCTGTGAATTGGGTCCAACAAGCCGCTCTCCGAGGGGGATAGCCACGCTCGCGGGCCATTCAGCGCTGACGCCCACAGGAGATCGCAGGAGACCATGAGAGCCGCATGAACGAAATAGAACACTATTATCAAGCCCTTGGACTTCAGCCTGAGGCCACCGAAGCAGAGGTGAGAGAGGCCTACCGGGATCTGGTGAAGGTATGGCATCCGGACCGATTCTCTGGGGACCCACACCTGCAGGAGAAGGCTCAGGAGAAGCTGAAGGAAATCGATTTAGCCTATAAGTGGGTCCTGGACTACGTGGCTGCCCAAATCGAACCAGAATTGGAGGCAACAGCGGAGGAGGAACCATCAACGCATTACGAACACGATCACCCTGGCAGCATTCCGCCCACGACTCCGTCCGACCCAAGAAGAAGCAAAGTACCTACGCAAGGATTTACAGATGCGGAGGTCGCTGAGATAGCCAAAAGGCAAAAAGTGTTAATTTGGCTAATTCTGCTTTCCTTAGGAGGGGTAATTCTGATCTCCTCAGTTCCCCGTCTGCTATTTGTGTCAGTAGTTATTGGCATCCAGTACTGTCCCAACGTTAATCAAACAAATTCAATTGATTATCGGCCTCAAGGCCCAGTTTTTCGTAGTTGACCTGGGAAAGTGCCTGCCACAAGGGCGTTTTCTCGAATGAGGTGACGCTCAAAA
>Ga0315289_10001611_pt1 | contig 35138 bp, 38 predicted proteins | sample YL17G11_40_MG_FD_203452 | JGI IMG/M metagenome (GOLD analysis project Ga0315289, IMG submission 203452) | Sediment microbial communities from Yellowstone Lake, YNP, Wyoming, USA - YL17G11_40 | ecosystem: Environmental > Aquatic > Freshwater > Lake > Sediment | place: USA: Wyoming | collected...
CCGTGCGCTCGGCCATGATGATGACCGGGGCGCCATAGAAGTGGTGCGCGAAGGGCGTGGCGCCCAGCAGGCCGCCGAAATTCCAGCTCCCCAGGAAGTAGTCCTCCGAGCCCGTGCCGATGATGACCGGCTTGGTCTCGTCGTCCACGAAGATCATGTCGTCGCCTTCGCCCATCCAGCCGTCGGCGTTGATGAGCACGCCCAGAGTGACGCCCATCAGGTGGCCGCGCCCGCGGGTCTCCACGTAGACGTAGTTGTCCTTGCCGTCCGGATTCAGTCTGGCCTGGGTGTTCGCTACGCAAGGCGTGCATTGCCGGTACTGGGCGTGGAAATACAGCGCGTCGTCGGGCAGAGAGGGCGCCAGCATGTAGTCGATGTTGGAGTAGAAGGCGCCGACGTCCTGCTTGCCCTCGTTGGTGACGGTCATGCGCGCCGAGCGGCGGAAAGGCATGCTGAAGTAGCAGTTGAGCGAGCGGCCGGGCGAGCAGGCCAGGTAAGCCGACTGGTAGATCTGATACTCGCCGAGGTTCAGTCCGAAGAAATCGCCCACCGGGGCCTCGACGCTGGGCTTGGAGTTGCCCTCCCAGTAAGCGCGTAGGACCAGTTCCTTGAGATGCATGCGGGACTGGGCAGAGATGGTGAACCAGATGTGGGTGATCAGGCCCGGGCCGGGTGAGTTGAACAGCACCTGAGTGGCGCCGGGCTTGATCTGCCAGCGGTCGGCGTTGCCGCCGGTGGGGTCCTGGCTGGACTGCTTGAGCGACTGGTAGTTCTGGGCGCGGGCATAGCGCGGCACGTAGTCAAAGCTCCCTCCGCGCGCCTGGGCCTGAACAGCAGCCGGCGCACCGGTGGAGACGCCGGCCAGAGCCACGGCCCGCTTGAAGAAACCGCGACGCCCCGAAGGGCTTCCGGAAATGCGCATACGGTACTCCTCCTCCTTTCAAAGACGATCCTCAGCCAGCCGAACACGCCTTCGGAATCAAAGGCGGTTCGGCCGCCGCTCTTGCGGGCTGGCCACGGTGGCCCGGGGCGATTCCAGCGCGGCCTGGCGAATTCTCAGCGCCGGAACACGGCAACTTCGGGCCACCGCGACTCGGCCTCAGTTAGGCAGCATCCGTTCGAGTGGTTCGATTCTCCACATTGAATTTGGATAGCGCTGCTTGACCGGCAGAAGCGGCTCGAACGGCTTATGAGGCTCGGTTTGGTACCAGAAAGCCACGCTCGAGTAGTCGTCGGAGCGGCGGTTAGCGTGGCCGTGCTCGATTCCGGCCTTGAGGGACTTGCGGAAATAGATCGGATCCAAAATATGGAACCGGTACATAGTGTGCATGCCGGTCCAATCCTTGTTGCCCTTTCGAGAATACCCGATGAACGGATAGTTGAATTCCTCCTGGTAGCTCCAGGCGTTGTTGAAGTAGTCTTCGAGGCCGGTCCCGTGGACGGACGGCGGGTAGGGTTCGCCATCGACGAAGAACATGTCGTCTCCTTCGCCCCACCACCCGGTCGCGAAACCCTGAACGTTCAGGATCACACCGACGAACTGGCCACGCCCGACTGCGTCGACAAACACAAAGTTCTCCGCACCGGTTTTGTTGCCGTCTTTCGCTATCTCAGGAGGGACCGCCGCAGTGGGGTTTTCACGCCGCCACAGGGCATGGAACCGTCCGAGGCTGTCCGTGCGCGATGCGCCAGGGTACTGCTCGTAGTCGACATGATAATAGAAATTCGGAGAATCCACGGCGCCGTCATTGGTAATCGTGAGGCGCGCGCCGCGAGAGAACGGCATGGGGAAGTAACAGTTCAGCGCGCGATCCTGCACCGTCAGGGGCAACGACCACCAGGACTTATACTGCCCAAAGCCGGTACCGAAAAAGTCTCCAATGGGTGACTCGACGCTCGGGTTGATCTCGCCGTCCCAGTACATACGCAGCACGAGTTCGCGCAAATGGTAGCGCGAAGTGGAATTGATCGTGAACCAGAGATGCTTGATGGCACCGGACCCGGCAATCTCGGCCAAGGTTTTCGTCTCGCCAGCCCCGACCCGAATATAGTCCCGGTTCCCTCCGGTGGGGTCCCACGTGGAGATGCGTTTCGAGGCCGCATCCTTCAGCTCCGCAATGCCCGCGAGGGAGCCAAGGTCCTGCGGGTATGCACCAACACATCCCAAAGCAATGCATGCCAGCACTACTCTCGTATTCATATCGGACAGTTTACGCTTGCCTCCACAATTTGTCAAGCCTTTTGATCAATAATTTTCATTACACAGTCGCAAACGCGCGGTGTAAGTTACTACGAGATCTTACCGGGCAATGAAAAGGTGCCGATAATCCGGCAGGGAACGCCCGGGCGCGAAGGCATATTGTCACTCGCACGGCCCTCGCCATAAGGCGCCCACGACGGCGCTCCGACCGGTCTCAACGACATGAATGGTACAGCTAGCCGGATACCGCTGCGCAATGAATGCCCAGAATGCGCTCGGGAACGGGCGGCAGCGGCGAAGAAGTCGCCAATAGGGACACTATCTGCGCTGCGGCGCCCGGACCGCCTGCCGCGGCCAGAACGCCCAGCCCGGTCATGAAGTTTCGCCGGATTAGCCGATCTTTCTGCATGTGTATCCTGTCTCCCAAGGAAATGCGAACGGGTACCTGGTTCCCGGCGCTCAGAACCGATACCGCAGACTGAGCTGCAGGTTGCGCTCCGAGCTCTTGCTGCTGACCTTCCCAAAGGTGGCGCTGCGCGGGTTCCTGTCCACGGGGCCCCAATTCGGGTGATTCAGCCAGTTGTAGGATTCGGATCGGAACTCGAACGAGTGACGCTCGTTGACGCGGAAAACCTTGTACAGACTCAGATTCCAGTTCTGGAATCCCGGCCGGTAGGTGAGGTTGCGATTCTTTTGGTCGGTAAAGGTCCCGGCCGGCGGCGGCGTGAAAATCCTCGAGCCGTCCGGATTGGCAGTCTGGAACCAGTAGTTCTGGTCCGCCGCCGAGGTTGAGAACCGGCGCTCGCCGCGCGAGAGCACGGGGTCGCCGTTCCTGACCCACAACTGGGCGCCGCTCCCAATCCCCACACCCGCGAAGTCATCTCCCGTCGCTATGCTGCCCGGCCCTCCGGTCTGGAACTGCATCACGCCGGTGATCTGCCATCCTCCAAGGACCTTGCCCGCGACGCCGGACTGGCGTTTGAGGAACGGCAATTCGTAAACCCAGTTGAAGATGGCCACGTGCCGACTGTCGAAGTCCGAGGGGCCCCACAGCGCGTGCCCGTCGAAAGCGTTCGGCAAGATGCTACGGTAACTGGACGCATCGTCCATACTCTTCGAGTAAGTGTAAGCCAACCCGTAGCTCAGGCCGTTTGTGAACCTTCGCGTCAGACCGATCTGCAACCCCTTGTACCTCGAGCTTGCATCCGTGTTGCCGACGCGGATGGGTCCGAACCCCTTATAGGGCCTGAGGAAGTCCGGGTGGACGCCGGGGTTCGCCTGGATGGTGCCCGGCAGCAACTGATTAATGTTGCCCTCGCGCTGGCTGTGCAAACCGTGCCGGCCCACGTAGGCGATTTCCAGAACGCTCTTGAACGGGAGTTCGCGTTCGACCGTCAAGTTCCAGTTCCAGGCACCCGGGTTCTTAAGGATGCGGTCCCACGTCGTCACGATGAGCGGGAACGCAAGCGATTTGCCGGTTCCGGCGGGGTTGTCAGCAACACCGTTGGTAGTCGAGACCGAGGGCACCAGGGGCGGGTTGCCGCCAAGGAAGATGGAATCGCTCACTCCGGTGCGCGTTTCATAGTAACCGAGCCCCGACCGGATCGCCGTTTTGGGAGTGAGCGCGTAAGCGACGCCCAACCGGGGCTGGAGGTCCTTCCCGTGGATATCCGAGTACTGTTTCGGGTAGCCGCGGAACAGCCGGTCGAACGCGCCGGTGTCCGCGATCGGCACGCGGCCCTTGGCAGCCTTCGGCCATCCCTCGCCTGGGATGACAAGCCCGTTGTACTGGTCGCCGCTCAGGACGAACCCCGTATTGCTGTCGAGCGTGACGGCTCTGGCCGGGTCGTACGCCCTGGGGTCGAACACGACCATGTTCCGCCAGAGGCTGTAATACGGCTGAAGGATGGTATGGCGCAGGCCGTACTCGAATCGGAGCTTGGGCGTGATCTTCCAGGAGTCCTGCGCGAACCACTCGTAAGTGTGGGCGCGATAGGGTGTGTAGGATACGCTCCCGAGTTCCGCGTAGGAACTGTACAGACCGAGGGCGGTGTTCGCGATCGCCAAGCCGGTGGTTGCGGCGCCGGCCCGCAGGTTGTCGAACACGAAACGACCGTTCTGGTTGTTCGTTCCGCCCGGGACGCCCGTGACGTTGATCTGTTCGAAGTCGTTCTCACCCGATCGCTCGAACGTGAAACCGAACTTGAACATGTGGCTGCCGATCACCTTGGTGAAGTTGTTCGAAAGGGAGTAAATCGGGCCGGCCGAACTGTTTGGAGTATTGCCCCCGTCGACGGTGGCGAAGTCCTGGATCTGGATAGTCGGAATCTTGTCGAAGACCTGCTTCTGCGTTGGGAACAGGTACGGATAGTCGATGCCATAGGTGCTGCGCCGGTAACGGTTGTTGCCGGGCTGTATGCCTTGACGGACCCGGTCCCTGCTCGCCGTGACCAAGGTTTCACCGACGAAGGTCGGCGAGACGGTCCAGATATAGTTCAGCGAGAGGGTGACTCCGGTAAAGAGTTGGATGAGTGGATTCCGGTCCGTGCCGTTGCGGAACGACGCCCAGTTATCGAACCGGCTGTGCTGCATGCGGAAGCGAAGCTGATGGCTCGTAGCGGGGATCAGGTCCAGGGAAAGCGCGTCCTTACGCTGGTTCTGGCGATCGGGCTGGACCTGGAAGAAGTTGTTGGCGCCGAGCGAGTAGCCCGGGGTGGGCAGCGGGTACGCCCGGAGCAGGGCGAGACCGGTTGGGCTGGTCTGGCTGCGGGGAATGATGTTGCCGGGGTACGGCTGGCCGGTCGGGTCCTTGATGGTGACGGCCTTGCCGAAGAAGGAGTTCGGACCCGCCAGTTCCGAAAAGTTGCCCACGCGCATCAGTTCGGTCGGGACGGTAATGCTCGTGCTCCCCTCCGTCCGGTACCTGGACCATTCCTGAGCCCAAAGGAAGAACACCTTGGTGCGGTCGCGGTTCAACTTGTTGGGGATGAAGAGCGGGCCGCTGAACGTGTAGCCGAACTGGTTGTAGCGGAAGGGCGCCGGCTTGCCGCTGAGGTCGGTGTTGCCGATGATGCGGTTTCGGCTCCAGCTGTTCGCGTTCATTACGGGGTTGCGGAAATACTCGGACAGGTCGCCATGGAAGTTCCTGGTTCCGCTCTTGCTAACGACCCGGAGCTGCCCGCCCGCGGAGCGACCGTACTCTGCGGCGTAATTGGCCGTCAGGACCTGGACTTCCTGGACCGCACCCACCTGCACGCCGCCGATGGTGGTCCAACCCGAGGAGCGGGTCCGGGTGGCCGGGGCGCCATCAAATATGGTGACGCTATCCTCCCAGCGCGCGCCGTTGTAATTGAACCGTCCCGAATCCACGTAGGCAAAGCTGAAGGCATTCATGGCCGCCCCGCTCACGCCCGGCTTCAGCATGGCCAGATACAGCGGGTCGCGGCCATTGAGCCCGATGAGGTCGATCTGCTCGCGCGAGATCAGCTTGCCGACGGTGGCCGTCTCGGATTGCACTCGGTTGAGCGAAGCGACCACCTCGATCCGTTCGCTGGTGTCGCCAACCTGGAGTTGAAGGTCCACCATGGACGCGATATTGGGATCCAGTTTGTTCCCGGTTTTGTCGGATCGTTTGAAGCCGGGGGCTTCGGCCGAGACCGTGTAGAACCCGGGCGGAAGAGGCGTCACAACGTAATACCCGTTGTTGCCGGTCGCGGTCCGGCGCTCGAATGCCGTGGCTTCATTGCGAACGATAACCCGGGCATTCGGCACGACCGAGCCAGAAGGATCTCTGATGAACCCTGAGATCGACGCGTTGTCGGATTGGGCGAGCAGCATCGCCGAGAACAGCCAGAAGGGGACGGGCCAGCGCAGTCGCATCGCAACCTCCATACTTCGTTAAAGTAAACGAGGATTCCCATCTATAACGGCGTCGGCTCTGTCAAGAGACACCGCGCCGCTGCTTGAACCGATTCTGAAGACCAGCTTCTTGTTGTAAAATCGTTCAAGTGAATCTCTCCTCCTCGACACCCTAGCACAGGCTTCCCGGCCTGTCAAGAAAAATTTGACAGGCGAGCGCGGAACCGTGTATCCTATTGATAATGTGGATCATCATTTGGAGCTCCGAGGGCCGGCTCCCGCCAGCTCAAGTTTCCTGTAGCGCTAACGGGAATGGGGGCGCCGCATGAGCCGCCCCGTGCGCATGAAGGATATTGCCCGCGATCTGAAGGTGTCCATTGTCACCGTCTCGAAGGTGCTCCGCAACCACGATGACATCAGCCCGGCGACGCGGCAGCGGGTGCTGCAGCGCGTCCAGGAGCTGAATTACCAGCCCAACTGGGCCGCACGGAGCCTGGTGACGCAGCGCACGTACATGGTGGGCATGGTGATTCCCGATCTGATGATCTCCTTTTTCGCCGAGGTCTCGAAAGGAGTTGCGGCGAAACTGGCGCCGCTGGGCTATCACGTGGCGATTTCCAATTCGGAAGAGGATCCGGAGGTCGAGAAGCAGGAAATCGAGCGGCTGCTGGCGCGGCAGATGGACGGACTGATCATTGCGTCCGCGCAGCGGCATCCGGATAGGAAACTCTTCGACTCCCTCGAGACCCGCAAGATACCGTACGTTCTGATCGACCGGACGCTGCCCGGCCTTCGCTCCAACTACGTCGGCGTGAGAGACGAGGAAATCGGCTCGCTGGCCACGGAACATCTGATCGAGCAGGGCTGCCGCCGGATCGCCCATATCCGAGGTCCCATGCTTTCCACGGGAACTGGGCGCCTGAAGGGGTATCGCCGAGTCCTGGCTCATCATGGCCTGGAGGTTTCGGCGCGATATGTCGTCAATGGCGGATGGCGGGACGACACGGGTTATCTGGCGATGCGGGAGTTGCTCAAGCTGGACCCCCGTCCTGACGGCGTCTTCTGCTACAACGATGCGGTGGCGGCCGGCGCGATCAAGGCGATCCTGGAAGGCGGCCTGAAGGTCCCAGACGACGTGGCAATCATCGGCGCCGCAAACGTCCACTATTCCGACCTCCTGAGAGTTCCGCTTTCGACCGTCGATCAAAGCAGCATGCTGATTGGAGAGAAAGCGGCCGAGTTGCTGGTCCGGTTGATCGAAGCGAAGACCCCGCCGGCTCCGGAGCGCATTCTCATTCCACCCCGCCTGGTGGTGCGGGAGTCCAGCACGCGGATTCTGAAGCTCCGCCCGCTGGACTGAAGGGTTTGGTCGAAGCGCTCTGATGCGGGCGCCCCGCCGCCTATGCGGCGGAGGGGCGGGGGTGGTGGGGCTTGGTGGGTTGCTCAGGCGCCGAAACGCTCCAGCACCGATATCGCCTTGTTGAAGATCGCGCTGACAGCAGACCCCAGGGGCGGAATCATTACGGCGCCTGCCACGGCCACCATGGCCAGCAGCAAAGCATACTCGATCAAGTCCTGGCCGCCCTGGTCGCGCCACATAGTTGACAGCATGAGCCTCTCCTTTTCACGTCTCTTATCGGCAGCGAAGGGGCGGGCTTGAATCGACCCGCCAGGGGGGCAGACCCGGAGAGAAAGTCTTCTGCTTCGGTGGGCTAGGGCCGCTCAGGCGGCCGGGGCGCCCAGAGCACGCAAGCGCGCGTGGAGCCGGCTCTTGTACCGCGCCGCCGTGTTCCTGGCGATGATGCCCCACTTGGCGGCCCGGTCGATCAAGGAGAAGGTTCCCGGCAGCATCGCCTCCGCGGCGGGGGCGTCCTTATTCTCCAGCACCCGGCGCAAAGCCTTGACTTGGTTGCGGAAACGGGTCTTGCGCACCCGATTGACCGCGGTCCGGCGCTTGGTCTGCCGGATCCGCTTCAAAGCAGAGAAGGTGTTAGCCATCTGGTTCGGAATCCAGTCCTTTCGGGGGATCTCTTCGCTCAGCATAGCGCAGCCGACGCCAGCCGGTCAAACCCGCCGATGCCGGGTCCAGCTCCCTTAAAATGACAGTACTTGACACTGGCGCATTTTTGCCCCATACTGCTTCTGTGAATAGCGGCGCCGAACAGTCCTGGAGCCTCCAAGAACTGGCCGCCGAGACGGGCGTTCCGGCACGCACCATCCGCTTCTACATCGCCCGGGGCCTGCTGGCCGGGCCGGCAGGAGCGGGCCGCGGGGCGGCCTACGGCGGCGAGCACCTGGTCCGCTTGCAGGCCATCAGGAAGCTCCAGGCCAAGGGCCTGATGCTGGCCGAGATCGCCCGCGCCGTTAGTGGTGGGAAGGTGGAACCCCGACTGCCGGCCCCCTCCGCCTGGTGGAGCTACCCGGTCGCGGATGACGTGGTGCTCTGCACGCGCGCCGGCCTGAGCCCCTGGCGGACGAAGCAGGTGCGCGCGGCGCTCGCGGACATGGTTTCCCGGCTGGCCGGGAGCCCGGAGGACGGGGAGAAAGAAGACGATGGCAACCACTAGCGTGGCAACCCGGTTTGTGCCCGTCGCGGCCGCGACGGGCGAGGCAGTGCATCTGGCCATGCAGAGGCTGTGGCTGACCGGCCGGGTGCTGCCGGCTGGCGCCCGGCTGTTCGTGCATCACACGTTTCGCTCGAGCGAAACGAAGCCGCTCGAGGTGATTTACGCCTTCGGGCTGCCGCGGGACGCCGCGTTGCGCCGGTTCCGCGTCGCAGGTGACGGCTTCTCGGTGCGCTCGGAGCTCAGGCCGGTCCAGGAGGCCGTGCGCGCTTACGAGGCCGGCATAGCCGAGGGCCATCTGGCCACTCTGGCACGGCAGTACGGCGACGGCTTGGTGAACCTCACGCCATGAAGTGGGCTTTGACCTGCGGATCTCGATGCCCCAGGGGATCCAGGAAATCGGCTCGCCGTCGCACCCGCTGCGGGTGCTCGCGGAGGGGGGCGCCGCCGGGGTCCGCATCCACTGCCTCGGCATCGGCAGCGCCATCCAGGACCGTTTCCTGGCCCTGCTGGCCCGGCAAACCGGTGGCGCGAGCCGTTTCCTGACCCCGCGGGAGCGGGTGGACCTGTTCGCCTCGATCGGCCGGCCCGTGGCAACGAAGCTGGAAGTGCAACTGGAGAGTATTCCGGGAGGCCGGGTCGCGCCGGAACCGCCCCCGGCCGTCATCGCGGGCACGCCGCTGGTGATCTTCGGCGAAGCGGACGGCGCGGCTCAGGGCCACCTGCGGCTGGAATGGGAAGCTCCGGAGCGGCGGCGCCTCGAAACGCCGCTGGCGATTGGGCAGAGCAAGCTGGGCGAGACGCTGCGGTTGTTGCAGGGGGCGCGGCTGATCACCGATCTGGAAAGCCGGGTGCCGGGCGGGGAAGGAGAGGGCGCCGCGGCTCGCCGGGAGGAACAGCGTCTCGATCAGCGCCTGGAGGCGCTGAGCCAGGCCTACGGGCTGGCCAGCCGGCGCATGGCGCTGGTGGCGGTCCTCGAGCGGGCGGGCGACCGCCCCGGCGAGCTGCCGCAGACCCGGGTGGTGCCGGTGGGCATGCCGCAGGACACCGAGTTCTCCAGCTACTTCGCGAGCCCTCACTCGGTTGCTTACTACGCGCCGCCCCCTCGTTCGGGGCTGTGCAGCCTGGTCTCGCGTGTCGTCTCGGCGCTACGGGCGCAGGCAGGAGGTAGACATGAAGGATCGTGCGGAAGCAGGACGACGGGCGGGGCTCCCCGCCTGTCTGGCAGTGTGGATGGCGCGCGCCGGAGGGGCGTGGGCGGACCCAGCCGACGTGCGAAGCCTGGTCGAGGGGAACAGCGCCTTTGCGTTCGATCTCTACCGCCACTTGAGAGCCGGCCAGGGCGACCTGGTGTTTTCTCCCTTCAGTCTCTCGACCGCGCTGGCGATGCCCTATGCCGGCGGGGAGTGGGCCATGCTCCTGCTGCTGCCGAAGCAGCCACAAGGCCTGGCGGCCTTGGAGGAATCCCTCACGGCGGCGGCACTCGAGAAGTGGGTTTCCGGCATGCGCCGGCAGCAAGTGAGCGTATGGCTGCCCCGGTTCCGGGCGGCTTCCGAATTCTCCTTGGCCCAGGCCCTGGCGTCCCTGGGCATGACAGACGCCTTCTCGCCGCGGACCGTCCGCGGGCAGTCCAGGAACGGATGCAGGGCGAAGCTGGTTTCGCTGACCCGCCAGCGCCAGCCGTCGCGGCCGGGGTCCAGGCCTGGTTGACCGTCACCGTGGTGGTGCCGGGAATGGTCACCTGCTGGGCGCCGATATGGAAGAACTGGTTGTTGCCGACGGCGAAAACGTACACGCCGAAGTTCACCAGGACCGCGGCCGGCGTCGACCCCGGCGCAGTTGGTCACCGAGCCGTCATCCGGGGTGCTGCACGTGCGGCCGGTGGCTCCCGCGCCGACGGCTGTGCCGGCCACGTGGGTTCCGTGTCCGTGGTCGTCGGCCGGGTTGGTGGTCCCATCCGCCGGTTCGTCGCCGGTGTCGGCGCATGAACCGTTGCCCAGGGGCGCAGGCTCGCAGGAATCGTCCACCCCGTTCCCGGTGAATCCGGCATCTTGGGCCGTGTTGGGAGAGAGAATCTGCCCCTGCGGCCAGCAGGCGTTGAGATCCACAACCACGTTCACCAGCTCGCCGGGCCGGAAACGGGCCTCGATCTCGTCATCGATGAAGTTCCGGTTGCGGTCGCGAGTCCAGGTGAGGTGCTTGCGCTGAATTGTAAGCCGATTGCTGGCGGAAGGACGAGACAATTTGCGCGGGAAGAGGCTCTGCGGGGACGGCCCGCGCTCAGGAGCGCGGGCCGGACGGAGGGCTCTCTGGCGGCTGCGGCCCGGTTTCGTCGATGGCCTGCTCGAGCAGCAGACGGAACTGCTCGGTCTTCTGGTCCACGCGGTGACGCAGATCGCCGATCTCGCGCTCGAGGCTGCGCAGCCGGTCGGCCAGGTGCAGGCAGGCCAGCACGGCCACGCGCAGCGCATCGGCGTTGGGCGCCCGGGCGGCGATGGCGGCCATCAGCTCATCGACGCTGTCGGCCAGCTCCTGGAGCGCGTCGGGGTCGGAGGCCAGCAGCGTATAGGGCTGGTGGAAGATAGTGACCCGGACCGGCTTCTTCTCGGCGGTGTGGGGGTCCATCAGCCGGCGGCCAGCGCGTCGATCTGCGCGAGCAGCTTCTCGACGCGCGTCCGGACCTGGGCGCGCTCGGCGCGCAGGTCCGCGAGTTCCTGGGCCAGGCTGGCGGCCTGGGCCCGCGCTTCGGCTGCCTGGCGTCCGGCGGCCTGCTGGTCGGCCAGCGCCGCGTCGCGCTCCCGGCGCAGGCGGGCCACCAGTTCGGCGGTCTGGCGGACGCGCTCCTCGAGCGCCGCCAGCGAATCGGCTTGTGGTTCGCTCGGGGGTTCCATCACTTGGCCTGCGCCAGCCCGGCCTGGGCTTTCGCGATCAGGGCGGCGAAGGCGGCCGGCTCGCTGGCCGCCAGGTGGGCCAGCACCTTCCGATTCAGGGTAACTCCGGCTTTCTTCAAACCGGAGATGAATTTGCTGTAGGAGAGGCCGGCGGCCCGGCAGGCCGCGCCGATGCGGACGATCCAGAGGGCCCGGAAGTCCCGCTTCTTCTGGCGCCGCCCCACGTAGGCGTAGCGGAGCGCCTTCTCGACGGCCTCCTGCGCGGAGCGGTGCAGCTTGCTCTTGGTGAGGAAGTAGCCGGAAGCCGCCTTCAGCACCTTGCGGCGCGAAGCCCGGCGCTTGGTGCCGCGTTTGACTCTAGGCACGTTTACCTCCTTCTGGGTGGCAGGCTCCCACGGGGCGGATCGGGTACGTGCCTCGCACTCCGTCCGCGCTCACTGGCCTTAGTACGGGAGCATTTCCTTCAGTCCGGGCTTGTCGGCGGGCCCGACGACCACGCTCTTGCTGAGTCTCCGCTTGCGGCCGCGCGACTTCGACGTCAAAATGTGCCGGGCAAACGAATGGCGGCGCATGATCTTGCCGGTGCCGGTTTTCTTGAATCGTTTGGCCGCGCCTTTATGGGTCTTCAACTTGGGCATGGGATGATTCCCGGAATCCCTGGACCGGGACAAAACGGCTGGTCCTGGAACCCTCACAGTATAGCACGCGCCATGCTAGACTCACAAAGTCAAGGAGATGCCCCTATGTATCGAGGGATGTCACGACGCACGTTGGCTGGGGTGGGCGCGGCTCTGGCGCTACGAGCCGCGCCGGGGCGGAGCGGCGCTGACCGGCCTGCCCTGCTCGGCGGAGAGCCGGTGCGGTCGAAGCGGTATCCGTCCTGGCCGCAGTCGCTTCCCGAAGACGAGAAGGACTGGTTGGAGGTGCTGCGCACCGGCCGGTGGTGGCGACAGGAAGGCCACTTCGTGCGGGACTTCGAGAAAGCGTGGGCCGAGCGGCTGGGCGCGCGCTATTGTATCGCCACCGCGAACGGGACCAGCGCGCTCATGGCCTCCCTGCACGCCCTCGAGGTTGGGCCGAAGGACGAAGTGCTGGTCGGCCCGTTCACCTTCATCGCCACCATCAACGCCATTCTGTCGCAGTACGCGCTGCCGGTGTTCGTGGACACCGATCCGGAGTCGATGATGATCGACGCGGGCAAGATCGAGGCGGCCATCACGCCCCGCGTGCGATGCATCATGCCGGTGCATTTAGGCGGCAACGTGGCCGACATGGACCGGATCCTGGAGATCTCCAAGAAACACAATATTCCCGTAATTGAGGATGCCTGCCAGGCGCATCTGTCCGAATGGCGGCGCCGCAAGGCCTCCACGCTGGGCCACCTCGGCTGCTTCAGCTTCCACAAGCTCAAGAACCTGCCGGGGGGCGAAGCCGGCGCGGTGATGACGAATGACGAGTCGCTGTACCGGCGGGCTTACGGCTATCACTCGCACTACCGCACGCCTCCGAATGAGGGGCCGGCGGATCGCGCGGCCTGCCGGAACGGGATCAACCTGCGGATGGCGGAGTTTCAGGCCGCCATCATGCTGCGGCACCTGATGCGGCTGGAGGAGCAGGCCCGCACGCGCGAGCAGAACGCGGACTACCTGAGCCAGCTCCTGCGCGAAGCGCCCGGGGTCATGCCCGCCAAGATGTACAGCGGCTGCACGCGCAACGCCTACCACATCTACATGATGCGGTACGACGCCAGCGCGTTTGCCGGCCTGCCGCGCGGGCGGTTCCTTCAGGCGGTCCGGGCCGAAGGGATTCCGATTGGGCCGGGATATGGACCGCTGAACCGGGACCCGTTCCTCGAGAACACGCTGAACTCACGCAACTACCGAGCGGTATTCACCGAGCAGGAGATCGCCCAGTGGCGGGAGCGGAACCGCTGTCCGGCCAACGACCGGCTGTGCCAGGAGGGGGTGTGGTTTGGCCAGACCGTGCTGCTGGCCGGCAGGCGCGACATGGAGGACATCGCCACGGCCATCCGCAAGGTGCAGCGCCATGCCGAGGCGCTGAAGAAGACGTAGGGCGGGGGAGTTCTGGGGTGGTGTAGCCGGTCACCGAAGCTGCTAGGCTCGGGCGATGATCTGGTGGACGGAGTTGAAACTCAGATTCGGCGGGCGCGCGGCGCGCATGGAAGCGGTTCGGTGGCTCGGCGTTTGGCAGTCCCCCAAAGCGGCGGCGCCGCTGGCCGCCGCCCTCAGCGACCGCGACGGCGAGATCCGCGCGGCCGCTGCCGAGGAGTTGCGCGCAGGACTGAAGCACGACGACTCAAGGGTGCGGGAGGCCGTTGTGAGAGCCTCGGCCGAAACGGGCGGCGACGGCGCCGTCGAACTGCTCGGTGAGGCGCTGGGGAGCTACTTCGGCAATGTGCGTGAAGGCGCTGTACATGCACTCGGTGGGATTCCGGGCCGGCGCGCGACTGATCTGCTCGTCCCATTGCTTCGGGACCCGGAAACCCGGGTCCGCGAGGCGGCCGCGCAGGTCCTCGACGCGCGCCGGTGGGAGCCGTCGGACGAGACCGAAGGCGCGCTCCGGGCGCTCGCTAACCGTGAATGGAGCGAGCTCGAGACGATGGGCGAGCCTGCCATCTCCGTGCTCATCATCGCGCTCGGTTTCTACGACGACGAGATCCGGCAAGAAGCTGCCGCCTGGCTCGGCAGACTCAAGGCGCTCCAGGCTGAGGGCGCTTTGGCGGCTATGTTGGACCGAGATGCGGTCTTCCCTGCGGACCGGGCTGCCGCAGCCCAGGCTTTGGGTCAGATCGGCGGCGCCCGGGCCGTCGCGGCACTAGTGGCCGCACTTCGCAACGGGCACCGGGAGGTGCGCAAGAAGGCCGCCGAGGCGCTGGATGCGCTCGGCTGGCAGCCGGCCAGCGATGCGCAACGCGCGGAGCATGCGGTTGCCGCCCAGGACTGGGGAAAAGCGGTTGGCCTGGGCGCAGTGGCGGTGGCGCCGCTCTGTCGTGTGCTCTACGATGACGCAGCCGACATCCGCTACTTTGCCGCCGGCGCTTTGGGTGAGATCGGGGATCGGGAGGCGGCCGAGCCCGTAGCCCGCCTGCTTTCCGACGGCGACGCCGGGGTCCGGCGGGCGGCGGAAAACGCCCTCAAGGCACTCGGCGTCCAGCCTGCCGAGGTGCCGCGGAGGCTGTCCAAACCGCGGACGCTTTCCAAGCTGCGGACCCTGGATCCCCAGCGGCCTGTGTGCAGCTCCTGCGGCCAGGCGCTCGCTGGCGGAGAATCCATCGTGGGTGCGGGGAGGGCCGGCATGGTCATGGGTTCCCGTCCGCGCGCCCAAGTGGCTGATGACTACCGGCATTTCGCCGGCTCCATTTGTTTCAAGTGCCCGGCAGTGCTGTGCGCCAGCTGCCTCAGCGGGAAAGTGGAGACTTGCCCCGGCTGCCAGGGTGAAACCAAGCCGGCATATGGCAAGCACCTGAAGGCGCTTGCCGCGCAACTGCGCTGACTGCGCTGGTGGGGCGCGCCGGGGCTAATCGGGTCCAGCGCCACGCGGCGGCGACGTAGGGGTCGGCCATGGCCGACCCGTGCCCTGGTGCCGGGGAACCGAAGCGGAAAGCGCGGTGTCTACCCGTGCGATACCACAGGAGGTGGGTATGGCGCGGGTGATATTGCTGGCAATCCTGTGCATCCTGCCTGCTTCCGGGCAAACGGGCTGGGAGCAGGACCAGTCCGCGGGCAAGGCGATGCTCGAACAGCGGCGGTTTGAGGAGGCCGAGCCTTTGCTGCGCCTGGCCATCGAACTCGCGTCAGGGGACGGCCGCGAGCACCCGGAACTGGCCGGCGAGCTCGACTTGCTGGCGCGCATCTACTTGGCGCAAATGAAGCTCGCCGAGGCCGAGGCAACGTTCAAGCGCGAACTCGCGCTGCTCGAGGCCAAACACGGCGGCGAGGCGCTGGAAATCGTGCCCGCGCTGAACAACCTCGGGCGCGTGATCCAGATCGACGCCAAGCGCATTTGCGAAGCCCGGGACCTGCTGCTACGCGTGATCGCGATCCGCGAAGCCAGACAGGGTCCGGAACGCCCGGACATTGCCCTCGACCTCATCCGCCTCGGCCGGTCCCACGCGGCCGAGAAGGAGTACCAGGAGGCTGAGCCGCTGTACAAGGCGGCGCTGGGGCTGCTCGAGCGCCCGCGCGAGACGCAGCCCAGTGGCGACGTGTACGCCCAGACGCTGGCGAACTACGCCGAGTTGCTGCAACAGACGGGCCGCAAAGTGGAAGCGGCGAAACGGGAAGCGCGCGCCAAGGGGTTGCAGAAGGAACGCGCCGCGAAGAAGCGCGAATGAACGGGACGGCCGGTTCCGCGCCGGCGGTCGAGCCATGGAACTCCCGAGCGGCCGGTGGTGTCTACTGCGGCAGGAGGTACTCATGTTGAAAGTTCTCTCGTCCGGCCTCGCGATGTTCGGGTTGCTGATGGCCGCCAGCGCCGCGCCCACGCGGGTCTCAGGCTCGCAGCAACAGAAGAAACTCGTGAAGGTGGTCAAGCCTGTGTACCCGCCCGAAGCGAAGGCGAAGGGCGTTCAGGGCACGGTGAAACTCCAGGCCGTCATCGGCAGGAACGGCGCGGTGAAGGATCTGAAGGTGCTCGGCGGGCCCGAAGAGCTCGTGCCGCCGTCGGTGGAAGCCGTCAAGCAGTGGGTGTATGAGCCCACGCTGAAGGACGGCGAGCCGGTAGAAGTAATCACGGACATCGACGTCAACTACACGCTGAAGAAGTGACCCCCGCGCTCTTCGAACCCGAGTCAGGCCTGCCACTCCGCGTACCAGGCCATCTGGATAGCCTCGAGCGCGGCCTCGGTCGAGGCGGCGGGGTCGTCGTCGAAGCCGTCGAGTTCCGTGACCCAGCGGTGCAGGTCGGTGAAGCGCACGCGGAGCGGGTCCTGGTCGGGGAACTTCTCGCGCAGGGCCAGGGCGATCTGTTCGGGGTCGTCCCAGGTCATGTGATTGAGGTTCCTTTGAGCGCCGTCTGAACGGCTGTGTTCATCATGGTCTCGGCCAGGCGCAGGGTGGCCTGGTTGAGCTGGTCGATGTGGGCGCGGATCAGCAGGTGATCGCCCGCGTGGTAGACCATGAGCAGCTCGTTGAGGGCGCGGTCGATGGCGGTCTTCTCTTCGGCGCTCATCTCCCGCCAGGCCGGGTTGTCGTGGGCCTTCTCGAGCGCGGCCAGCAGGCGGTCGGCCTCGAGGCGCGCCTCGCGGACCTGGCGCTCGGCGAAGTCCTCCCCGGCGCGGTCGATCGAGTCGCGGATCATGGCCTCGACCTGCTCGTCGGTCAGCCCGTAGGAAGGCTTCACCTCGAGGGACTGCTCCTTGCCGGCGCGCAGGTCGCGGGCGGTGACATTGAGGATGCCGTTGGCGTCGATGAGGAAGCGCACCTCGATGCGGGCCATGCCGGCGGGCAGCGGGTCGATATGCTTGAGATCGAAGCGCGCCAGGCTGCGGCAGTCCTTGACCAGCTCGCGCTCGCCCTGCACCACGTGAATGAGCACGTTGCGCTGGCCGTCCACGGCGGTGGTGAAGACCTCGGTGGCGCTGGCGGGGATGGTCGAGTTGCGGTGGATGATCTTCGAGACCAGGCCGCCCATGGTCTCGATGCCCAGCGACAGCGGCGTCACGTCGAGCAGCAGCTTGCCCGTGACGTCGCCGGTGAGGATGCCGGCCTGCACGGCGGCGCCCAGGGCCACGACCTCGTCCGGGTTGAGCTCCGTGTGCGGCCGCGCGCGGAACAGCCGCTCGACCGCCTGGCGCACCAGGGGGATGCGCGTCGAGCCGCCCACCAGCACCACCTCGTCGATCTGCTCGAGGGCGACCTGCGCGTCGCGGATGCAGGCGCGGCAGGGGCCGAGGGTGCGGTCCACGATGCCGGCGATCAGCCGCTCGAACTGCTCGCGGGTGAGCTCGCGCTGGTAGCGCCGGCCCTGGTAGTCGAACTCGAGGGTAGTGGCGGGAACGAACGACAGCCGCTCCTTGGCCGCGATGATCACCTGGCGGAGGCCCTGCACCGCCTCGCCGCTCGCCGAGATGTCCTGGCCCCACGCGGAGGCGATGTCTTCGAGCGCGATCCGCAGCAGCCGGTTGTCGATGTCGTCCCCGCCCAGGTGCGTGTCGCCGTTGGTGGCCAGCACCTCGAAGATGCCTTCGTGGATCTTCAGTATCGAGATGTCGAAGGTGCCGCCGCCCAGGTCGTAGACGGCCACGATGCCGTCCTGGCGCTTGTCCAGGCCGTAGGCCAGCGAAGCCGCCGTGGGCTCGTTGACCAGCCGCAGCACTTGCAGGCCGGCGATGCGTCCGGCGTCCTTGGTGGCCTGCCGCTGCGCGTCGTTGAAGTAGGCCGGGACGGTGATGACCGCCTGGGTGACCGGCTGTCCCAGGTAGGCCTCGGCGTTCTTCCTGAGCTGCCGCAGGATCAGGGCGGAGATCTCGGGCGGCGTAAAAACCTTCTCGCCCAAGCTGAGCCGGATGACCGACTCGCTGCCCTCGGCAATGCGGAAGGGGAACAGCTTCAGCTCGCCGGCGACGTCGGCCACGCCGCGGCCCATCAGGCGCTTGACCGAGTAGACCGTGCGCGCGGGGTCGTCGATGAGCTTCGTCCGGGCCGGGCTGCCCACTACAGTCTCCTCGCCCGCCCAAACGATGCTTGGCACCAGCAGGCCGCCGTCCGCTCCGGGGATCACCACCGGGCCGGTCAGGTCCATGAAGGCCACCAGGCTGTTGGTGGTTCCCAGGTCGATGCCCACCACGGGGGCCTTCCCGGCGGCGGAGAAGTCGATTTGGAAGAGCGAGGACATGCTAGTCTCCGGCGAGCTGAAGCTCGCCGCGGCACGCTGAAGCGTGCGCCACGGGCGGCCTGAACAGGGAAGACATGCTACGGGGCGAGCTCCTTTTCGACCTGCTCGATCAGGTTCTGTACGTAGCGCCGGCGGCCGAGCGCGCTGCGGATTTCCCCCAGCACGGCGCTCTCGCCGGCGGAATCGTAGCGGCGGTAGAGTCCCTCGAGTTCGCGGTCAGCCTCCGCGCGCAGCGCCAGGAAGCGGCGGTGGGCCTGCTCGACCCGCGGGCGGGTCGAGGCATCCCCGTGACGCAGCTCCTCGACCAGCTCGTTCAGCTCGAAGACCTCTTCCAGCAGCTCCGGCGGCGCGCCCTGGCGATCCTTCTCGCCGGGCGCCTCGCCCAGTTCCTTGAGCAGGTACTCGGCGCGCAGGACCGGGTCGCGCAGCGTGCGGTAGGCGTCGTTGAGAATGGCCGTGGCCTCGAGCGAAAGCTGCCGCTCGCGGGACAGGGCGCGGAAGAACAGGTCGGGGTGGAGCTGCCGGCTGATGCTGTAGAAGCGCCGCTCCAGCTCCGCGCCGTCCAGGCTGAAGGCCGGCTCGAAGCCGAAGAACCGGAAGTAGTCGGGGACCGGCTGTTGCAGGCTGTTGCAGAACCGGCAGAACAGGGATTCGGCGGCCGGGGAGCCGCAGTGCCAGCAGTGGTTTTCTTCCATCAGGCTGAGAAGGACGAGCCGCAGCCGCAGCTCTTCTTGGCGTTGGGGTTTTCGAAGGCGAAGCCGGAGTGCAGCAGCGACTCCTGGTAATCCAGCGTCATGCCCTCGAGGTAGAGGAGGCTCTTCGGGTCCACGAAGATCCTAACGCCATCGAACTCGTAGACCTGGTCGCTGGGCCGCTCCTTAGTCTCGAGCCGGAACAGGTAGCTCAGGCCGGAGCAGCCGCCGCCCTGGACGCCCAGGCGCAGGCCGCCGCCGGTCACGCCGTGCTTGGCAAAGGCCTCTTTGATCTTCTGAATGGCCTTGGGAGTTACTTGGATCATAGCGGTTCCCCTGAGCCGGTCGCGCCGGCCGCGGGCTGGTGGTTGGCGGCCCGCTTCTTCTTGTAGTCCTCGATGGCCGCCTTGATGGCGTCCTCGGCCAGCACCGAGCAGTGGATCTTCACCGGCGGCAGGCTCAGCTCGGTGGCGATGTCGGCGTTGCGGATCTCGAGGGCCTCGTCCAGGGTCTTGCCGCGGACCCACTCGGTCACCAGCGAGGAGCTGGCGATGGCGCTGCCGCAGCCGAAGGTCCTGAACTTGGCCTCCTCGATGATGCCGCTCTCGGCGTTGACCTTGATTTGCAGCTTCAGGACGTCGCCGCAAGCCGGCGCGCCCACCATGCCCGTGCCCACGTTGGGATCGGTCTTGTCGAGCGACCCGACGTTGCGCGGGTTCTCGTAATGGTCCAGCACCTGGCTCGAATATGCCATAGCTGCCCCCTCAGTTGGCCGCCCAGTGCACTTTCTTGAGGTCCACGCCCTCCTTGGCCAGCTCGTAGAGCGGCGAGAGCTCGCGCAGCCGCTGGACCGCCTCGATGACGTGGTCGGCCACGTAATCCACCTCTTCGGCGGTGTTGAAGCGCCCCAGGCCGAAGCGGATGGAGGTGTGCGCCAGCTCGTCGCCCACGCCCAGGGCCTTGAGCACGTAGCTCGGCTCGAGCGTGGCCGAGGTGCAGGCCGAGCCGCTGGAGACGGCCACGTCCTTGATGCCCATCAGCAGCGACTCGCCCTCCACGTAGGCGAAGCTCAGGTTCAGGTTGCTGGGCAGGCGGTGCTCGAGGGAGCCGTTGATGTAGACCTCGTCGAGCCGGGTGAGGATGCGGTCCTTGAGGCGGTCGCGCAGGGCGGCCAGCCGCAGGGACTCCGCGGCCATCTCCTGCCGGCAGATGGCGCAGGCCTCGCCCAGCCCCACGATGCCGGTCACGTTCAAGGTGCCGGAGCGCATGCCGCGCTCGTGCCCGCCGCCGTCCATCTGCGCGGTGATCTGCACGCGCGGGTTCTTGCGGCGCACGTACAGCGCGCCGATGCCCTTGGGGCCGTACATCTTGTGGCCGCTCAGGCTCATCAGGTCGATGTGGTCGAGGCCGGCGTCCACGGGGACCTTGCCCACCGACTGCGTGGCGTCGGTGTGGAACAGCACGCCGCGTTCGCGGGCGATGCGGCCGATTTCGCGGATGGGCTGGAGCACGCCGATCTCGTTGTTGGCGTGCATGACGCTGATGAGGATGGTGCGGCCGGTGATGGCCTCGCGGAGCTGGTCCAGGTCGATCAGCCCCGTGGGCAGCACCGGCAGGTAGGTGAGCTGGAAGCCGCGCTTCTGGAGCTTCTTCGAGGCGTCGAGCACCGCCTTGTGCTCGGTGGCGACGGTGATGATGTGGTCGCCGCGCTCCGCGTACATCTCGGCCACGCCTTTGATGGCCAGGTTGTCCGACTCGGTGGCCCCGCTGGTGAAGATGATCTCCTCCGGGGTGGCGCCGATCAGCTCGGCGATCTGCCGGCGCGCCTTGTCAACCGCTTCCTTGGCCTCCCAGCCGAAGGAGTGGCTGCGGCTGGCGGCGTTGCCGAACTTCCCGGTGAAGTACGGCAGCATGGCGTCCAGCACGCGCGGGTCCACCGGCGTGGTGGCGTGATAGTCCATGTAGATGGGCTTCTTCATCGGTCCTTACCTGGCGCTCAACACCTGGAAACGCTCCGTCGGCTCCGGCTCTTCCTGCATCCCCGATATAGTGATGCCGTCGAGCAACTGGAGGATACCGTGCTGGATCTTGCGCAACGGCTCCCGCACGCTGCACCGGCCCGTGTGGTAGCAGTCTCCCGCGGGCGTGAAGCAGGAGGTGAGAATGTTCGGCCCGTCGATGGCGCGGATGACCTCGAGCGCGGTGATCGAGCGGGGATCGCGGGCCAGCTTGTAGCCGCCGTTGGTGCCGTGCGTGGACTCGAGCAGCCCCTGGCGCGCCAGCTTCTGCAACACCTTGGCCAGCAGCGGCAGCGGGATGCCGTAGCAATGGGCGATCTCCTTGGCGCTGGCCGAGCGGCGCCCGGCCAGGTGCGTGGCGGCGATCAACCCGTAGTCGGCCTTTTTGGTGAGTCGGAGCATATAGGACCATTCAGGTCCAATATCCACTTTAGCGCGTCGGGGACGCGGTGTCAAATGCCCCAGTCTGGGGGCGAGCACAGGCTGAAAACCAGCCCCAGGGCTGAAAGCCCGCCGCACGGGCAGTGGCGGAAATTGGGTTCGTTTGGTAAATCTTTCTTCCCGCGCGTTGGCGTCACAGGGTCTAACAACCGGCGTCGAGGGGGGCTGGGAAAGCAGGGCATGGCTGCCCCCATGGTAGGGGCGGCGGGCTGTGGATCATGGATTGTGGGGGTGGAAGTGGTTGGAGAGGCGGGGGAAAGAAACGGGGGAGGGCGGGGAACCGGGGGGCGCGGGGGGTGGACGGTGGCTGTGGAAACACCTCGGCGAGGCGCTGCGCGCCCGGGAAGGCGAGGCGCTGCGCCAGCGCTGCGCGCCCGGGAAGGCGAGGCGCTGCGCCAGCGCTGCGCGCCCGGGAAGGCACCGTTCAGATGGCTTGACTGGGGCTTCCGCAATGAGGTCTAGTCGACGATGTTCCTGCCGCCAGCGAGGGGATTTCTGGGGGGGTCAAGGGCAATGCTTAAACCGCGGCGGGCTGGAGGTTCACAGCCCGCTGGACCGGCTCTGGAAGCCTATGTCCGTCGAGACTGGGAGATTAGACTGACCGACCGGTCAGCGTAAGATCCCGGAAAGAAGGCTGCGAAATGCAGCGGAAGTCGTTACAAGCCAAGGAGTTGCGGCCGCCGGCGGCCGGCCTCGGTTCCGCCTCATGCGGACCAGGACCGGTCTTATGCGGGTCAGCATAAACAGGAGGATGGTGGCCGGCTCTCCACACGGTCACCCTGGGCCTCCCCCCGCGGGCTTGCCGGGAACTCCACGGCGCGATACAATCCCCATAGGTTGTCGTAGGGCGGCGGTTTCGCCCAACTGATCTTTAGCCCGCCGGTTGCGGGGCGGAGGCTTCCTGCCGCTCCTCGGGCTCTGAGCGCCGCAACCGGCAGGCTAAAAATCCTCTGAGTTAGGCGGCCTGTCCGAGGCACACATGGGTTACACGAAGACGATCGTCTGCGTGGCCAATTCTCGGAAGCCCCCGTCAGGTCGGTGCGTCGCGGGACGCGAGGTGAGCTCTTCGGGGTTCGGAGGTTGGATCAGACCGGTGAGCGTCCGCCCGACCCAAGAGATCTCGGAGGAGGAGCGGCGGTACGAGGACGGGACGGACCCGAGGGTTCTCGACGTCATCGCATCAAGATGATTCGGCCTGAGCCTCAGCATCACCAGCAGGAGAACCACGTCATCGACGCCGACGACTACTGGGCGAAGCGCGGCACGGTCTCGTGGCGCGACCTGCAGCCGGCCGTCGAAGATCCCGCGGGACCGCTCTGGCTGAACGGGTACTCGAGCTCCTACGGCCACAACGACCGGGTGCCCGAGGATCGCGCGAATGGCTTGCCTCGATCGCTCTACCTCGTCCGACCCGACGAGCTCATGCTGGTCGTGGCGTCGGAGGGCGGCGACTTCGGGCCGCCCCGCCGCCGTGTGCGCGCTCGGTTCAAGCTGTGCGGTCATTCCTACTGCCTCGTCGTCACCGATCCCTGGATGGAGCGCCAATGCCTCGCGAAGAGCGACGGGGAGACCAAGCTCGACGATGCCCTGCTCTGCGTGAGCCTCGGCGAGGCGTTCCATGGTTTTCCGTACAAGCTGGCGGCCGCGGTGATCACGGCTCAGCGTGCAGGTGGATGAGGCATGGCAGACCTCGTGTACACGATCGGACATTCCACGCACTCGACGGAGAAGCTGATCGAGCTCCTCGCCGCGCACCGGATCACCGCCATTGCGGACGTTCGATCGCAGCCCTACAGTCACATCAATCCGCAATTCAACCGGGAGAGCCTGCGCGCCGACCTGAAGGCGGCAGGCATCGCGTACGTCTTTTTGGGGCGCGAGCTCGGCGCGCGCGCCGAAGACAGGAGCTGCCACGTCGAGGGCAAGGTCCAGTACGACCTTCTGGCCCGAACGGCCCTCTTTCACGAGGGGCTCACGCGGATCACCCAGGGGATGAACAGCCATCGGATCGCGCTGATGTGCGCGGAGAAGGACCCGCTCACCTGTCACCGAGCCATCTTGGTGTGCCGGCACCTCGCGGCGCGGGGCATCGGAGCGCAGCACATTCTCGAAGATGGGCGGCTCGAGAGCCATGACGACGCCCTCACGCGCCTGCTGGCGGAGCTTGGCATCGCCGAGCGAGACCTGTTTCGGAGCCGGGATGAACTGATCATCGAGGCTTACTCTCGACGGGGCCAGCAGATCGCTTACAGCGAGAAGCAGCCGTCGTCAGAAGAGGCCGTCTGCGGAGTCGAGCGATGAAGGTCTACACGATCGGCTTCACCAAGACGTCCGCGGAGTCCTTCTTCACGCGCCTGCAGAAGGCCGGCGTGAAGAAGCTCCTGGACGTCCGGCTGAACAACGTCTCGCAGCTCGCAGGGTTCGCGAAGAAGGACGACCTTCGCTACTTCCTGAAGGCCATCTGCGGGATCGAGTACGCCCACCGACCCGAGCTCGCGCCGACGCAAGAGATGCTCGATGCGTACAAGAAGGAAGGCGGTCAGTGGGCAGACTACGAGAAACGGTTTCTCGAGTTGATGGCGAGCCGCCGAATCGAGCACACGGTCCCGCGCGAGGCCATCGATGGGGCGTGCCTCCTTTGCAGCGAGGACAAGCCACACCACTGCCACCGAAGGCTCGTAGCGGAGGTCCTGAAAGAGAAGTGGGGCGACCTCGAGATTATTCACCTCTGACGGGTGAGGGCGGTTCCGTCATCATTCGGAGGCCGGCTAACAACGGCATGCAGCTGACGGCGCTTCGCGCCGCGGCTGATGCCGGAGCGTTAGCTCGTCCTGAAGGAGTGCCTGTGGCACCGTCAGCGATACCGAACAAACACCCTTGGTCGAGCGTTGGCGTACGCCCGGGCGTCGCGGCCATCACCGGAGGAGGCGAGAGGCGCATACTATCCGTCCGGCGCTCCCGTTCGATGAATGCCCAATGAGGCCATATTAGCCACACGCCGCACGGGCGGACAACAGGGACGTAGCGCCTGAGGAGCGGCGCTGGTGGAATGTTGTGCGAGCCGACTACGTATGGGAACGAAGATCCTAATCGACAACGCATCTCTCGACCGGATCCTTCTTTGGCCAGAGCGAGCCCAGGAGGAACTACGGCGATCTTTGTCGGGTCAGCGGTTTACCGTCTACTTTGCCCCAGAGACGATCGCGGAGATGCTGGCGATTGGCGCAACACGCAACGCGTCGAGGCTCCCAGAGCTCGCGTCGCTCGTGACCGCGTTGTTGAATGGGCGCATCTTCCAAGACTACTTCTCCGTGCTGAAACACGAGGTGAAAGGAGACCGGACGAGTCCCTTCCTGGGGGAAGGCGACAAACGGGCGATCCTGAAGAGACTCTCGAGCCTGGCCACGCACGGCATCCCGGACGATCGAGAGTGGTTTCTCCACGGAGAGTCATTGATTCGAAAAGAAAAGGAACGCGATTCCCAGTGGAGAAAGGGCTTTCAGGAGCTTTATCGCGGACGACCTCAGGAGATGAAGAAATCCGGAGTGGGCCGGGTGACGCTCGATGAATTCCGGGCCCATCCGTCTGTGAAGCACTTGGTGTCTTCACGGGTCGAGGCGACTTGCATCGAAGTTGGGCTCCCTGATCCCGCGCACCGCGCCCGACAGCTCCTGGAAAGCATGGAGCGACTCAGCCCTGTACTCCACACCCATATCACCGTCCGCACAGCGCGCCTCTGGTGGTACACTGAGTCCTCCCCGGAGGGGCGGAGGGCAAGCGAAGATGAATTCGATGATGCCCTGCTCGTCTACATGGCCGATCTTGATTGGCTCGTCACGCCGGACTGCGGCCTCCAGTCGTTCTTCCGCATCACATATCCCCAGAAGCAGGTTCTGAATCCGGATGAGTTCCAGCAGCGAGTATGAGCCAAGGCGAAGATAGGATGCTTGGCCCATGCCAGACATACCCCGACGATCACTGCAAGTCTTGGGCCCGGCCGGCTTGCGGCTCAACTCTGGCGTTAGCCTGCCGTCGCGGTTGCGCGGTGATGGAGGATTTGCGGCAGTTGTGGTATCGTACTGGTGAGGGATAAATCTGAAGTTCGAATGGGACCCGAAGAAGGCAGCAGCCAATGTCTCCAAGCATGGGGTGTCGTTCGGCGAAGCCCTGACCGTCTTTGCAGACCCGTTGGCACGGATCTTCGACGACGAGGACCACTCTGTCGACGACCAGCGGGAAATCATCATTGGGCGTTCCGCAAGACTAGGCCTGTTGGTGGTCTGCTTCTCGGCGCGGGAGGACACAGTGCGGATCTTCAGCGCCCGCAGGGCCACGAAGCGGGAGCGACGAGATTATGAAGAGAGCGTCCAATCGTAGGCCGCGGCGCCCGGCCCCGGCCGACATCCGGGCAGAGTACCACTTTGATTACCGCAAGGCGCGACCGAACCGTTTTGCTGCGCTGATGAAGGGCAGTACCGTTGCGGTGGTTCTCGATCCGGATGTGGCATCGGTCTTCCAGACGTCCGAGGCTGTGAATTTGTTACTCCGATCGGTCATATCGGCGCTGCCGCAAGACGTTAAGCGTGAGTCCAAGGCGGGCTAACGAGGCGCTGCAGGCGACGGCCCAAAGCAGGCCGCGGCTGAGCGCCCGGTCGTTAGGCTGACGGATATGGGGAACTGGAGGCAGCGTGAAGGTCAGGGGTCTGATACGTCTGCTGGAGGAGGAGGGATGGCGACTGGCGCGAACCCGAGGCAGCCACAAGCAAGTTCAAGCACCCCAGCAAGTCCGGCACTGTCACGGTGGCTGGGAAAGCAGCCGTTGACGTCCCACCAGGCACGCTGAACGCCGTGCTAAAGCAGGCCGGCCTGAAAAAGTGAGGAACACTGGATGCGTTACCTGGTGGTAATCGAGTGCGGAGACAAGAGCTGGGGAGCTCACGTCCCAGACCTCCCCGGCTGCGTTGCCGTGGGCGAGACCAGGGACGAGGTGGTGCAACTTATCCGCGAGGCCATTGACTTTCACATCGAGGGCCTGAGGCAGGATGGTCTTCCCGTCCCCCCGTCAAGCTCCGAAAGTGAGTTCGTCGAAGTCAGCGCAGCCTAAGCAGGCGCTGCAGGCGACGGCCGAAGGCGGGCTGGGGACAGCGAAGCCAGTCCCCGGTTACGCGGAAGCAAGGCTGGGGACAGCGAAGCCAGCAGGCGATTTTCCGGGGCTGCGATCTTGTTACAATTCGAGATTCATGCCGCGCGTTTCGCTGTTCGTCACCTGCATCATCGACCAGTTGTTCCCGCAGGTGGGGCTGGCCATGTGCGCGGTGCTGGAACGGCTCGGCTACCAGGTGGATTTCCCCGAGGCACAGACCTGCTGCGGCCAGCCGGCCTTCAACACGGGCTACCGGGAGGAGGCGGGCGGGGTGGCCCGGCACTTTCTCGAGGTCTTCCGGGACGCCGAGTACGTGGTGATCCCGTCGGGTTCGTGCACCGCGATGATCAGGCGGCACTACGCGGAATTGTTCGCGCGCGAGCCGCGCTGGCGGGAAGAGACCGAGCGCCTGCTGCCCAGAATCCGGGAGTTCTCGACGTTCCTACTGGAGGTGGCGCGGGTCGCGGACGTGGGCGCGCGCTTCGAGGGGGTGGTGACGTTCCACGACAGTTGCCACGGCCTGCGGGAGCTGGGCATCAAGGAAGGCCCGCGGCGCCTGCTGGCCCAGGTGCGCGGGCTGACGCTGCGCGAGATGGAGCCCGCCGAGGAATGCTGCGGCTTTGGCGGCACCTTCGCGGTGAAGTTTCCCGAAATCTCGGGCGGCATGGCGCAAACCAAGATCGAAGCCATCCGGCGGACCGGCGCGGAGGCGGTGGTGGGGATCGATTCGAGCTGCCTGCTGCACCTGCGCGGGGTGCTCTCGCGGGCGGGGCTGGGCATCCAGACGCTGCACCTGGCCGAGGTGCTGGCGCACCAATAGGGGAAGCGGATGAGGGGCGCCTACCAGGAACAGATCGTCGCCACGCTGGGCAATCGCGGGCTCCAGTCGGCCATCTACAAGGCCTCGGGGCGCCTGATGGACCACCGCCGGCACGCCATCGACCCCGCGGAGCTGCCCGACTTCGAGGAACTGCGCGCCCAGGCCAACCTCATCAAGCAGCACACCATCGAGAACCTGGACTACTACCTCGAACAGTTCGAAGCGCAGGTGACGGCGCGCGGCGGCCAGCTCATTTGGGCCCGGGACGGCGAGGAAGTGGCCGAGTTCGTGGCCGACCTGGCCCGCCGCAAGCAGGCCCGCCTGATCGTCAAGTCCAAGTCGATGACCACCGAGGAGATCGACCTGCGGAAGCGGCTGGCGCCTCACGGGCTGGAGACGGTAGAGACCGACCTGGGCGAGTACATCGTGCAACTGGCGGAGGAACGCCCCTATCACATCGTGGCGCCCGCCCTGCACAAGACGCGCGAGGAGGTGGGCGAGATCTTCAGCCGCCGGCTGGGCGTGCCCCGCGAGAACGAGCCCGAGAAGCTGACCAAGATCGCGCGCGCCGTGCTGCGCGAGAAGTTCCTGGCCGCCGGCATCGGCATGACCGGCGCCAACTTCCTGGTGGCCGACTCGGGCGCGGTGGTGCTGGTGGAAAACGAAGGCAACGCGCGGTTGAGCACGACGGCCCCGGGGATCCACGTGGCGGTGGCCGGCATCGAGAAGCTCATACCGCGGGCGCAGGACCTGGCGGTGTTCCTGAAGCTGCTGGGCCGCAGCGCCACCGGCCAGGCGCTCACGGTGTACACGTCGTTTCTGTCGGGGCCGCGGCGGGCGGAGGAGATCGACGGTCCCGAGGAGTTCTATGTGGTCCTGCTGGACAACGGGCGGAGCAAGCTGCTGGCCGACCGCGACCAGCGGCAGTCGCTCTACTGCATCCGCTGCGGCGCCTGCCTGAGCCACTGCCCGGTGTACCGCAAGATCGGCGGCCACAGCTACCCGTGGGTGTACTCGGGGCCGATCGGAGCCGTCATCACACCCCAGATCCAGGGCCTGAGCGAGGCCGGGTGGCTGCCCTTCGCCTCGAGCTTGTGCGGGGCCTGCGGCGAGGTCTGCCCGGTGAAGATCGAGCTCCCCCGGCTGCTGCTGGAGCTGAGGTCGGAGATCCAGAGGGCCCGGTCCCGGCAGGGAGAGAACCGCTGGGAGAAGCTGGCCTTCCGCCTCTGGGCCTGGGTGATGCGGCACCCGCGGGTCTATGAAATGCTGGGGATGGCGGCCGCGGCGGCCATGCCGGGCGAGGAGTCGGGCAACTGGCTGGAGCGGCTGCCGGGCTGGCTGAACCGCGGGCCGCTCAAGGCCTGGACCAGCCAGCGCGACCTGCCGCCGCTGCCGGAGCGGAGCTTCCGGCGACTATGGCGGGAGCGCGTCAAGGCGGGGCGAAGCTGATGCCGCGCGAGACCGTCCTGCACAAAGTGCGAACCGCCCTGGGGCGGAGCGTGGGGCAAGCGCCCGCGGCGGCGCCTGAGGCGCGGTTGCGGATTCCCGCCGTGGACCTGGAAGCGCGCCTGAGCAGCTTCTTGCGGCGGATCGAGGAGCTGGCCGGGAAGACCCATCGGGCGGCGACGCCGGAGGAGGCCCGCGCCTACGTCGAAGGCGTGGTGGCGGGGCGGCCCGCGGTGGCTTCCAGGGCCGGGTTCCTGCGCGAGTGCGGCATCACCGCCCTGCCCTCGGTGCGGACCGGCTTCACCAGCGCCGCCGAGCTGCGCGCCGCTTGCGTGGCGGCGGATTTCGGGATCACCAGCGCCGACTACGCGCTGGCGGACACCGGGACCCTGGTGCTGCTGTCGTCCCCGGAGGAAGCGCGGATGATCTCGCTGCTCCCGCCCGCGCACCTGGCCGTGCTGCCGCGCGACAGGATCCTGACGGGCCTGGACGAGCTGTTCACCCGGCTGCCCCGCCCCGCCGAGCAGACCAGCTCGATGGTGCTCGTCACCGGGCCCAGCCGCACCGCCGACATCGAGCAGATTCTGGTGCGGGGCGTACACGGGCCGGGGGAGATACACGTCATTGTGGTTTAGGCACCAGAACGGAGGAGTTTGTATGAAACGCTGGATTTGGGCATCCCTGCTGCTGGGCGCGTCCGCAGCTTGGGCGCAACTGGGCGAAGTGTCGGTCAGCGTGGGCAGGTCGAGCCTGCGCAACGCCAGCCTCGGCACGGTCGAGGGCACCGACGAAAGGGGCGCGCCGATGAACATCGAATTGGACGCAACCACCGACGTGCGCGTAGGGTTCCGCTTCACCGTGAATGCCTGGACCCACCTGGGCCACGAATTCGGTTACGCCTACAACCACGGGAAGCTGCGGCTCCAGACCACGCCGCGCCAGGAAGTCGGCATGCCGATGCACCAGGGCTTCTACAACTTCCTGGCCTACGCCACGGCGGAGGGCGCCAAGGTGCGGCCGTTCGTAGCCGGCGGCGGCCACTTCAGCACTTTCTACCCGCCCGGGACCGGCGTGTTCTCCGGCAACGGCGTCACCAAGTTCGGGGTGAACTACGGCGGGGGAATCAAGGTTCGGGTGAGCGAGACGCTGATGCTGCGCCTGGATGTCCGGGAGTACGCCCAGGGCAAGCCCGACATATACGGGCAGGCGAACCTCAAGGGCTGGCTCCGCCAGATGGAGACCTCGATGGGCGTGGCGTTCGTTTTCTAGGCGGCGCCCCGCTCCCGCTGGAAAAACTCTTGCCCCCCGCCACAATTCGATACACACTTGAATTCGGGGACAGGGTGGCCTGTCCCCCCGGTGATAGTCGCAAGGAGGACTCTGCAGTTGAAGCTTCTTGACACGGTGGCGCTCCGGGAGCCGACGGAGCGATGGAGAACGGCGGACGCGGCCGAGCTTTACGACGTGGCCAGTTGGGGCAAGGGGTACTTCTCGGTGGGCGCGAACGGCCACCTGTGGGTGCATCCCTCGAAGGACCCGGCCCGCGGCATCGACCTGAAGGAGCTGGTGGACACGCTGGTGCTGCGCGGCATCTCGCTGCCCATCCTGGTCCGCTTCGGCGAGATCCTCCGGCACCGGCTGGGCGAGATCCGCCAAGCCTTCCAGGATGCCATCGCCGAGCACGGCTACCGCGGCCAGTACCACTGCGTGTATCCCATCAAGGTGAACCAGCAGCGGCAGGTGGTCGAGGAGGTCTTCGAGTTCGGCCGGCCGTACGGGAACGGCCTGGAGGCCGGCTCCAAGCCCGAGCTGCTGGCGGTGCTGGCGGTGGCCGACAACGAGACGCCCATCATCTGCAACGGCTTCAAGGACGACGAGTACATCGAGATGGTGATGCTGGCCAAGAAGATCGGCCGGCAGATCATCCCGGTGGTCGAGAGGTACACCGAGCTGGACCTGGTCACCGAGCACGCGCAACGCGTGGGCGTGCGGCCGGTCATCGGGCTGCGGGTGAAGCTGGCCAGCCGGGGTTCGGGGCGCTGGAAGTCCTCGGGCGGCTATCGTTCGAAGTTCGGGCTGACGGCCAGCGAGGCCCTGCGCGCGCTGGAGCAGCTCAAGGCCCTGGGCATGGCCGACTGCCTCGAGCTGCTGCACTTCCACCTGGGCAGCCAGGTCACGAACATCCGCCAGATTAAGGCCGCCGTTATCGAAGCCGCGCGCATCTACGTCGAGCTGGCGCGGGCCGGCGCGGGCCTCAAGTACCTGGACGTGGGCGGGGGCCTCGGGGTGGATTACGACGGCTCGCAGACCGACTTCGAGTCCAGCGTCAACTACACGCTCCAGGAGTACGCCGCCGACGTGGTCTATCACGTGCAGAACGTCTGCGACGAGGCGGGCGTGGAACACCCCACCATCCTCTCGGAGAGCGGGCGGGCGGTGGCGGCCTATCACAGCCTGCTGGTGTTCAACGTGCTGGGCGTGAGCGGGTTGGGTGAGGAAGACGTGCAGAAGGAAGTCGCGCCGGACGCCGAGCAGCCACTCATCGACCTGCAGGGGACTTACCGCTCGCTGACCGGCAAAAACCTGCTGGAGAGTTTTCACGACGCCCAGCAGGCCCTGGACCAGGCGCTGAACCTGTTCAGCCTGGGCTACCTGCCGCTGGAGCAGCGCTGCCTGGCAGAGGGCATCTACTGGGCCATCTGCCGGCGTATCCTGCGGCTGGCCAAAGAGCTGGAGTACTTCCCCGAAGAGCTGGAAGGCCTGGACGCCATGCTCTCGGACACGTACTTCTGCAACTTCTCGCTGTTCCAGAGCATGCCGGATAGCTGGGCGGTCAAGCAACTGTTCCCGGTCATGCCCATTCACCGGCTGGAGGAGCGGCCGACCCGCGGCGCCATCCTGGGCGATATCTCCTGCGACTCCGACGGCAAGATCGACCAGTTCATCGATCGCCGCGACGTGAAGCGCACCCTGCCGCTGCACCCCTTCAACGGCGAGAACTACCTCCTGGCGGCCTTCCTGCTGGGGGCCTACCAGGAGATTCTGGGGGACCTGCACAACCTGTTCGGCGACACCAACGCCGTGCATGTCAGCCTGAACGGCTCCGGCGAGGTCATCCTGGACACGGTCATCAAGGGCGACACCGTGCGCGAGGTGCTCGATTACGTCGAGTTCAAGGCCGACAACCTGCTGGCGCAGTTCCGCCGGGACGTAGAAACCGCCCTGCGCGAGGGCAAGATCGGGTACGAGGAATCCGGCCGCCTGCTGCGGTTCTACGAAGACGGCCTGCACGGGTACACGTATCTTGAAGAGGCCCACGTGCGGTAGGGCGGGCGTTGCCAGGCAGTCCCGAGCCGCAGACCGGCGTATAGTCATGGGTAGCCATGAGGCAGGTGTTGATCTACCCCGGTGAGGACGGCTATTGGGTAGCCGAATGCCCCAGCCTGCCCGGGTGCGTCAGCCAGGGGAGGACCAAAGACGAGGCCATCGCGCACATCAGGGAAGCGATAGCCGGTTACGTCGAGGCCTTGCGAGACGACGGGCTCGCCGTCCCGGAATGACGATTCGAGGCTGTCGTGCTCTAATCGATCCCCGCCCCTGCTTCTATAATCGGTAGTAGGGGGCTCCATGGGAACTATCGAGGTCGGGCCGGCGCGGGCGCCAGTCCAACCGTCCACGCCCGAGATCGTCAACGACTTCAGCATCCAGGTGGCCACGGTCAACGGCTCCGGCAGCCAGACTGCCAACGCCGTGCTGATGCGCGCCATCTTCCAGATGGGCGTCCCGGTTTCCGGCAAAAACCTTTTCCCGTCCAACATCGCTGGGCTGCCCACGTGGTTTACCATCCGGGCCTCCAAGGACGGTTACATCGCCCGCAAGAAGGAAACCGACCTGTTGGTGGCTATGAACGCGGAGACGGCGCGCGACGACCTCGCTCGACTTGCGCCCGGCGCCGCGGTGGTCTACGACGAGCCGCTGAAGCTGGAGGCCGTCCGCTCGGACGTGCACCTCTACCCCGTCCCCTTCGACAAGTTGGTGGCGCCCTGCTGCCCGGAGGCCCGCCTGCGGAAGCTGGTGCGCAACATGATCTACGACGGGGTGCTGGCGCACCTGCTGGGCATCGATTTGGAAGAGGTCCGCCAGGCGCTCCTCAAGCAGTTCGGGCCGCGCAAGGCCAAGGCCGCGGAGCTGAACTGGGGCGCCGTGCAGGCCGGCCACGACTACGCCGCGAAGCACCTCCGCAAGACGGACCCCTTCCGCGTGGAGCGCATGAACGCCACCGCGGGCAAGATCATCATCGAGGGCAACGCCGCCTGCGCCCTGGGAGCGCTGTTCGCCGGCGTCACGGTGGTGAGCTGGTATCCGATCACGCCGTCCTCCTCGATGATCGAGTCGCTGATCGGCTACCTGAAGCGGTTCCGCGCCGACCCAGAAACCGGGAAGGCCACCTTCGCCGTGGTGCAGTGCGAGGACGAGCTGGCCTCGCTGGGCATGGTGATCGGCGCGGGCTGGGCGGGCGCGCGCGCCATGACCGCCACCTCCGGCCCGGGCATCTCGCTGATGGCCGAGTTGACCGGCCTGGGTTACTGGGCGGAGGTGCCCGCGGTGATCTTCGACGTGCAGAGGGTGGGGCCCTCGACCGGCCTGCCCACCCGCACCATGCAGGGCGACCTGCTCTCGGCCGCCGTGCTGTCGCACGGGGACACCAAGCACCCCCTGCTGTTCCCCTCTTCCCCGCGCGAGTGCTTCAGCATGGCGGGGGAGGCCTTCGAGCTGGCTGAGCACTTCCAGACGCCGGTCTTCGTGATGAGCGACCTGGACCTGGGCATGAATAACTGGGTGTCGGACCCGTTCGCCTACCCGGAGCAGCCGATCCGCCGCGGGAAGGTGCTGACGGCGGAGGACCTCGCCCGCCTGGGCGGCTTCAAGCGCTACCAGGACGTAGACGGGGACGGCATCGGCTACCGCACCTTGCCCGGCACGCCGCACCCCGCGTCCGGCTACTTCACCCGCGGCAGCGGGCACAACGAGAAGGGCCTCTACAGCGAGCGCGAGGACGACTACATGAACCAACTGGACCGGCTGGCCCGCAAGTTCGAAACGCTGCGCGGGCGCGTGCCGGCGCCGTGGGTTGATGTCGATGAGAGGGCGCACCTCGGACTGGTCTGCGTGGGGACCTCCCGCTACGCGGTCGAGGAGAGCCGCGACCAGTTGCGGCGCGAGTTCGCGACGCCCACGAGTTACCTGCGCCTGAAAGCGTACCCCTTCACCGCGGCCCTGCGGGACTTCCTCCGCCGGCACGAGCGCGTCTACGTCGTCGAGCAGAACCGCGACGCGCAACTCCTGCTGCTGATGCGCCTGGAGTTCGAGCCGGAGGACATCGCCAAGCTGCGCAGCGTGCGCTACTACGGCGGCGCGCCGCTGGATGCGCGCACGGTCACCGACGAGATCGTTCGCCAGGAGGGTCTATGAGCACCGCGGCTGCCCCGCCTCCCAAGAAGGTCAACCGCCTCGGGCTGGAAGTGGTCAGCTACAGGGGCGGGCGCACCACCCTGTGCGCCGGCTGCGGCCACAACCCGGTCTCCGAGCGCCTCATCGAGTGCTTCTTCGAAATGGGCGTGCCGCCCTGGCAGGTGGCCAAGTTCAGCGGGATCGGCTGCTCGTCGAAGTCGCCGGCCTACTTCCTGGGCCTGGCGCACGGATTCAACGCGGTGCACGGGCGCGCGCCCTCGGTGGCCACCGGCGCGATGCTGGCCAACCGGCGCCTGATCGGGTTGACCGTCTCGGGCGATGGCGACACCGCCTCGATCGGCATCGGGCAGTTCATCCACCTGCTGCGGCGTAACGTCCGGCAGATCTACATCATCGAGGACAATGGGGTCTACGGGCTCACCAAGGGCCAGTTCTCGGCCACCGCGGAGGTGGGCTCGACGCTCAAGACCGGCGTGGTGAACGACCTGCCGCCCATCGACTGCTGCGTCGAGGCCATTCAGTTGGGGGCCACGCTGGTGGCGCGCTCCTTTTCCGGCGACAAGCGGCAGCTCCAGGCCATCCTGAAGGCCGCCATCGTGCACCAGGGGCTCTCGGTGATCGACGTGATTTCCCCCTGCGTCACCTTCAACGACCACGAGGGCTCCACCAAGAGCTACTCCTACATGAAGGCGCACGACCAGCCGCTGCACGAGCTGGATTTCGTGCCCGCATACGAGG